>Ga0272442_10000664_pt1 | contig 54245 bp, 52 predicted proteins | sample SSMForm2O_FD_200262 | JGI IMG/M metagenome (GOLD analysis project Ga0272442, IMG submission 200262) | Marine sediment archaeal communities from Little Sippewissett salt marsh, Falmouth, MA, United States - SSM-Form-2O | ecosystem: Environmental > Aquatic > Marine > Wetlands > Sediment ... | reverse complement strand
AGGGCTTCTGCCACAGCGTCATAAACTTCAAGCCCGTAGCCCTTTGCTATTTCCCTCATTTTGGGCGAGGGGTCGATCCCAATTTCGATCCCCAGCGGGGCGGCAAATCTCCCGCTACCTGCACCTATTTCGATTCCCTTTTTGTGGTCCGGGATAAACTCTCTTATTGCAGCTAACTCTGACTGGTAGGCAAACCTATTCTCTTCAAACCAGTTTTCGTACTCTGTAGAGTATTGTTCAAAAGGCTCGGTTATTGGCGTTTTTAGTGTCTTTGCTTTTCCCCTTTCTCAGCCAAGCTTGCTTATTAGCCGCTGTAGTGGAACTGCTATCTGATCCTCTTGAACGCGAGGTGAATAGCAGCTATCAATCTGAACCAGTTCGATAAGTGGCATTTTACTGGCTATGGCTATGGCAAGTTTGTCAATCGTTCCGGATACTATCTCCTCGGATATTAGCTGAGCTCCTATCAACACCTGGGTTTTGCGCTCAGCAATGAGCTTATACCATGCGGGTTTACCATGCCTTGGCTCCCTCAGATGAGAGGTGTTAACGGTGACTGACGTTGTTTCTATCCCTTTCTCGCCAGCCTCTCTTTCAGTAAAACCTACTGCACCCACCTGGTAGTCAAATACCTTGGTGATAAAAGGCATGACTGTGCCTTTATAGGAAATTCTATTGCCCAAAACTGCGTTTCTTCCTGCTATGTATCCAGTTCGAACCGCATTGGCAGCTAATTGGTGGCGTCGTTTAGAGCCTATCACCATGTCCCAATTCTCCATGCAATCCCCAGCAGCATAAATATCGGGATCGCTTGTTTGGAGATATTGGTTTACAAATATATCCCCTGTTTCCCCTATCTCTAGTCCAGTGTTTTGAGCTAACTTTGTATTGGGTTCTGCCCCAGTGCCAAAGAAGATAAAATCTACCTCTAGCTCCTGGTCAGAAAGAATTACACACTTCTTGCCATTCCTGTTACTTATTCTCTCAATCCTGGCAGGTATAATTAAGTTTACGCCTCTTTTCACGAAAACCTGCTTCAATTTCTCAGTCATATCTTCATCCAAATAAGCGCGCATGATATCTCGCCTGACCAGCAGATAAACATTGCTATACCCTCTTGTTTCTAGAGTCTCAGCTATCTCAAGTGCAATAAATCCTCCGCCTATGATAGCCGCGCTATTATGCTTTACAATCGCATCCTCTAAAGCTTTGCCATCCGCTATATCTGTGCTCAAGGTAAATTCGCTTCTGTTATCCAATCCAGAAAAGGTGGGAAGTATTGGAGTAGCTCCCAGGGCTAAGATTGCTTTATCATAGCCATATCTTTTGCCAGTAGCGACGATTGTCTTTTCACTCCTGAGAATGTCAGTGACTTCAGCGTTTAAATGGAGTTTTATATTTCTCTTTTCATAAAATGATGTAACGCGGTAGCCACGGTATAGCTCTTCCCATTTGCTGACAGCCCCGCTTAGAACCAAAGGGATTTCACAGGGGTTACATCCGAGCTCCTGTCTTTTACTAAAGACATCAATTTGCGCCTCGCTATTCAGGCGGCGCACCTGTAATGCTGCTATTGCTCCAGCATCTCCCGCTCCGATAATGCAAACTCTCACTTTTGCCTCCTTATCTTCAGGCTTTCCATCCTAGCCAGGACATCATCCGCACTGTGAGATAGCTCCTTAACCTCTTTTCTTAAGGTTTTCAGGGTTTTTGCAGTAGGGCTAGGCTTTATCCTGGTAGTGGCTGCGGACTGGAACCCGTAGCTGTAGTCCGCTGCTTCTGTCCCGATAATTTTATTTATCTCGTAACCTGCAGATGGGTCCTGTTTGCATCCGCAAGGGGAAGCCCTCCCTTTGACTACTGCCCTGGCAAGTTGACCGCAATTGCCATATCCACAAAGCCCGCAATTAAGCTTGGGCAGAACTTGATAAATTTCTCCTATTTTCTCTTTATTACTCACTGCCACTGTTCTCTCCTGGCTGATTAGTTATATTTTCCCCTTTAATTTAACATTAATACTAACCAGGTTAGTTGAGGAGTTGTTTGTTTATATTTCACTACTCTTTCTCGAAGTTCAAAACCTTACCTCTTTCAAGATTGTTGTTTTCATGGACAAGCATTCCAGAGATCTCTTCTGCTAAATGAAAGCCTGCATTTTTTATTTCCTCTTCAGCCTCAGATTCCATATGTTTTGGCCAAACTGATAAAGATGCGGAAGGTTTCGTGATTCTGTATATTTCGGCCAGTAATCTTCCCCTATCGTCTGCCCGCAAGAAATAGTAAGAATGAAAGACGTCGAAGAGGAGCACTTTGTCTACAGACTCATCAGCCAGATCGATTTCCAGTTCTCCTGATGTCTGCATTCTTCCTATATTTTTCAATCCTGCTGACTTTGCTCTTCGCATCAATTCATCCAGGGCTTGCCTATCCTTATCCAGTGCATATACCTTCCCTCGCTTACCAGATATTTTGGCAGCGGGGACAGTATATGTTCCAGAGCCACAGCCAAAATCCAGTATAGTCTGGCCTCTACTAACACCTATTTTCCCCAGTATCTTACTAACTCGCGATTCTAACTCCATTTTTTCATGTCTGGGCACGATACAGGTTCACACTGTCCTTTGCTCCTGGGATATTCGAGTTGGGTTAGCCTCTCTCTTGAAGGTACCTAAAGGCAGACATAGCGGCGATGGCACCGTCACCAACTGCGGTAGCGACCTGTCGTGCCGAATTTCTGCGTATATCACCGACAGCGAATATGCCAGGAGCCGAGGTGGCCATCATCTCATCAGTTATGATGTAGCCGACATCATCGAGGTCCACAATGTTGAAAAAACTTCGGCTGTTAGGCATGAGCCCCACGGCAACAAAGACGCCATGCACTTCTAAGGTAGAGTGCTGTCCTGTTTTAACATTGTGTAGTTTGAGCCCGCTTATCATCTTCTCCCCTAGGACCTCTTCCACCACGGTGTCCCAAATGAACTCCAACTTGGGCTGGGCGAAGGCTCGCTCTTCAAGCGCTTTCCCTGCCCGAAGTTGGTCTCGCCGATGTATTACATAGACTTTTTTGACATGCCGAGTCAATTCCAGAGCATCAGTGATGGCGGTATCACCTCCTCCGACTACTGCCACTTCCAGGTCACGAAAGAGAAAGCCATCACAAGTAGCGCAGTAGGAAACGCCGTGACCTGAGAGTCTTTCCTCACCATTGACTCCCAGTTTACGATGCTCTGAACCAGCAGCAATGATTATGGTCGCAGCTTCAAAGTTGCCTTCAGTGGTGGAGACATTATAGAGTTGACCAGCGGCAATCCCTGTAACTTCAGTGGTTATGGCCTCCAGGCCATATTTGACTGCTTGTTGGTGCATCAGCGAACCAAGCTCGGCACCGGAGATACCCTGGGGAAAACCAGGATAATTCTCCACCAGGGCAGCATTCACTATTTGACCTCCAAATATGCCGTGCTCGATTAGCAAGCTTCTGAGGCCCGCCCGTGAGGCGTAGATCCCGGCAGTAAGCCCGGCGGGGCCGCCCCCAATGATGATTACTTCATATTTTGTCTTTCTCTGAGATTGGTTCATTCTCGCACTCCTCGGTAATTTTGTAAGCTATTTATTAATCTCTTTCAGTTTATTATTGTCGTTTGAATCTCAACCTTTCCAGCCTTTTTGCTCCATAGTTAGGAAAGCCATACGCTCTTCCTGATTCATTTCAGCTATGCTGATTTCGATTTTCGCACCTAGTTCCGTCACTACGTTGCGCAGGCTGTTCATAAGATAATCCTTGATTGAGGCAGGGATGGCCAACAGAGGGAGCGCAAGTGTAAGGCTGACCTTGTTATCTTTCAGAGTTATATCCTTGACCATTCCCAGTTCAGTTAGCGAGTAATTGATCGCTGGGTGCATCACCTGTTTTATTGCTTGACGTACATCTTCTTCCGAAATATTCTTACTCATTATGCCTTCTCTGTTTGTGTCTTAGACTAAATCTATCCGTTGGCTTGAATTTCTATTTATGAGCCTATTTAACCTTCAAGGCATGGTTATTTAAGACGTGCCTACTTGATTATGGCGAGAATGTCGCTTCTTGATATTATTAAACACTTTTTACCTTCAAGTTCAATTTCATCGCCACTGAATTTAGCATACACTACTGTATCCCCTATTTTAATTTTCTCAGCAAGCTCCTCATCTGTACCAACCTCCATAACCTTGCCTCGTTTTGGCTTCTCCTTGGCACTATCAGGCAGGATTATACCTGCTTTGCTTTTGCTCTCTGCAATTTCCTCTGGTTCGACTAGAATTCGATCGTCAAATGGTTTGATCTGCATTTTAAAAACCTCCTTTATTATTTGATGCCCAGTAATTTATCGATTTTCGCCTTATCAAAACCGACAATAGGGCGGTTATTAATCAAAACGACAGGGACTCCCGTTATATTCCGACGCCTGAGTTCTCTGGCTCCCTCAGGGTCTCTTTCTACGTTTACCTCCCTGAATCTGAATTTTTTCTCTCTTAAATAGTCCTTTACTTTGCCGCACCAGGGGCATGAAGCTCCGGTAAGAATTATGATCCTTGGTTGGCTGGAGACAGGCATGGGAACCTCCTTATTGTTCTAAGTAATCTGTAAGTTTTGAATGCCTTAAGTGCGCTTTCTATTTCTTTCCTCACCCCTCGCTCCATTCGAAGTTGCTTGTAGCTGGCATTGTCATTTTGTTGCCTTGAGCAAGCGCAGGTGTTTTCTCAGGAAGAGTTCCTCCTTAAAGGTGGTAAATCCCTGGCTTGAGAGCATTTTCTTCAGGTCAAGCTTGAGAAACTCCGAAGCAAGCTGGCATTCTCCGCGGATAAATGCCCAGCGGATGGGAAACCATAGCCTCTCTAGGTCGAATTCATTATAGTCGAAGATGCAAAGAACTCCCCCAGGCTTTAGAGCATTGTAAGCATTGCTGATAATCCCCATCTTCTGTGTGTTTTCAAAACCGTGTAAAACGAACGAAACGAACACTCTATCAAACTTATCCTGGTATGTCAAAGGCACCTCGATTCGTTGCTCCCTAAACTCGATATTGGAATATAGCTGGCAGCGTTTTCGCGACAAGCTCAACATTTCCTTGCTAATGTCAAGCCCAATGATGTGGCCGCGGGGGCCTATTTTTCGGGCCATAAGGCAATCGTTTCTACCTGTGCCTGAGCCAAGGTCCAGAATAGATAGCTCGGGCTGAATATCCATTTTGTCGACAACTTTCTTAATTAAATGGGGATAATATCCCAGCAAGATCACATTCATAAAAAAATCATAGTGCTGGGCTACAGTTGGCCCAACCTCTACTCTCGATCTTGGTGATGACATAATGTACCTCTAGATAAGCATTGCCAGATATTCTGGGTAATTCTCCTTCAGACAATTTATACAAACTTTGTCAAGCTGGTTCGTCTCCATCCCTTTTATATTAGCTCGTGCCCAGGCTGATGTAGACAGCTCGGTTATATGCTTATTCGCAACGAGCTACTTCTTCTCCTCCTTGCATTTACGGCAATAGCCTTCTAAATATAACTCAATCTTAGTCACAGAAAAATTATTTTTGTGTCGCACCTCTGCTATCAGTTTACGAATCAGTGGGCTCTTGAACTCAATGACTTTCCCACAGGCTGTGCATACCAGGTACTGATGTTCTCCTAGTTGCTTCAGCGCATAGTAGCAGCGTGCCTGCCCCAGATGCCTTTCATCTACCAGGCCTTGTTTCTTAAATAAGCGAAGGTTGCGGTAAACTGTGGCAAGGCTGATGCTGGGATCCCTCTCGCTGGCCCGTCGATACAATTCTTTAGCATCCAGATGCCTCCCGGCTTCTTGTATGACATCGAAGAGGAGCCTTCTCTGCGGTGTATCGGGTTGAATCTTTGTTCCGTGATTGCGATTGATTCTCATTCGCACGCAATGGTACAACAAGCCTTTTATTCTTGTCAAGGTTTTGTGCTGGCTGATTTTCCCATTCTGGCAACTCCTTATGGTAAGCTAATATTGTTGTTAACCATATCATGATTATTACCTGTGTATCTCAGCCTCCGCACAAGCCAGACACAGCAGTTGCTTTTAAGCTACCGCTTACTATCAGACCTCGCCTGTTTGCTGCTAGGTTGATTCACTTTTGCAAATTCCTGTCTCCAAGTCATAGGGCATGTCTTATTTTGCAAAGATTCCTTGACGATTATGGTGACTTACAGTTATCATTATCTGCGACGGAGAATTGCTAACATTTAGAAAAGGAGGCGTATTATGCAAGGTATATGGGGAAAAGTGTTGCGCGTGGATTTGAGTAAAAAAACTACACGGACAGAGGAACTTCCTGAAAGCTTTTATCTGGATTTTATTGGTGGCGATGGGCTTGCAGGGAAAATAATATATGATGAAGTGGGAGCGAATGTTGGGCCACTCGATCCTGAGAACAGGGTTATTTTTGCGGTTGGCCCGTTTCAGGCGACAGGGTTACCTGGAGATGCAAAGTTCTGTATCTCCGCCAAATCTCCCATTACCGGGACCTATGCTAATACTATGGCGGGAGCAAACTGGGGGCCAGTCTTTAAGAAGACTGGATATGATGCGTTGATAGTTCAGGGTAAATCAGATGTTCCGGTATATTTGTGGATTCACGACGGGAATGTGGAAATACGCGACGGGAGCAAACTCTGGGGAATGGATTCATATGAGGCTACTGAAGCCGTTAAAGAGGATGTTGGTGAAAAACGAGCTTCGGTAGTAGCTATAGGCCCTGCTGGTGAGAAACTGGTTGCCATGGCTTGTGTCGTCGCGGATGGACACAGCTTTGCAGGGAGATGTGGGTTGGGGGCAGTGATGGGATCAAAGAACCTTAAGGCGGTTGTTGTCCTTGGAACGAAATCTCCTCCCATTGCGGACCCGGATGCATTTGCCAAGCTGCGGAAGGAGTTGGTACAGAGAATTTCAAAGATGGGTGAGGGTATGCGGCAGTATGGTACGCCAGACCTTGAAAATTATCATGAACATGGAAATATACCTATAAGATACTGGGCACAGGATTCTTTTGCCGAGGGAGCCAAGAGCCTTAGCCAGCCGATATATAACGATGTCCTTAATGCTAAGGCAATGCCATGCTTACATTGCCCTGTGGGTTGTCATCGCCACATTAAAGTTGAGGAACCTGCGAAATATGCCTGCGAAGGACCTGGCCCGGAGTACGAGGCGGTAGGATTGCTTGGCATGTCGAACCTGGTTAGCGATCTAAAGGCTGTAGCCAAAGCCAACGATTATTGCAATAGACTTGGAATGGATTGTATATCAGTGGGCGCAGCTATAGGATTTGCTACAGAGTGCTACGAACGTGGCTTGATTACGGAAGAAGATACAAACGGACTGGAACTAAAGTGGGGAGACGGAGACCTCCTGATAGAGATGGTTAAACAAATAGGCTCAAGAGAGGGATTCGGGGCTTTGCTTGCGGATGGTGCGTTGGAGGCAGCAAAGAAGATTGGAAAGGGGGCGGAGGAAATTGTTGTCCATGTCAGAGGCCTGGATTTCCCCGCCCACGACCCGCGTATTTCCTGGAGCATGGGGCCGAATTTTGCTACCTGTACTCGTGGAGCGTGCCACTGTAAAGGGCTCCCCGGCGATGTGCAGTTTGGCTTATACACAGTGCCCGAACTTGGTTTTCCAGAGAAGGTTGAATTTTGGGATGCCCAGGATAAGGCATTTTTAGCTGTTAAATGCCAGGACCTTTCTACGATGGTGAATTCAGTTTCTCTGTGTTTGTTTATGATCTTTTGTGGCATGACACTGACCGATTTACTCAATGCCTTTAATGCAATAACTGGATTGCATTGGTCTATAGAGCAGCTAATGAGAGCGGGGGAACGTAGCTTTAACCTGCAAAGGCTCATAAATATCAGAGATGGTAAGGGTGGGGAGTATGACAGAATGCCCAAACGCATGTTTGAATCGGCAAAAAGTGGTTTTCGGAAGGATAGAGCTCTGCCGTTCGATGCACTAATGGATGATTATTATCAGCTTAGAGGATGGAATAAGAAAACAGGCGCTCCTGAAAAGGGAAAACTTGTTGAGCTTGGTATCAAGGCCTGAGCTTCACAAATGGAGAAAAGAGGGGTAGAGAAGAGAAAGCTTTAAGCGTGATATACAGGCTGTCATAGTGACGGTTGCGATATGCCAGGGGGGCGATGCAGAGAATAGTGTATGGTTTTCCTGGCCGCGCCGCTTTCTATTTGTAGTAGAGCATGATTGCTCATATACCCCAATCATAAGCGAGCTGTCCTGACTTCTCAGGCTCATCCTGTATTGGAAGAGATTGAAGCTTGTGCACTATTTTATGGGGTGATATACTTTTTCGGCAATGGGAATAAAGCACTTTCTTTCGGTAGCAGACCTTAACGGCGATGAAGTTGAACAGCTTATAAAGCAGGCTTTGCTTATGAAGCGAGGAAGTACAGAGTGCCTTCTTTCAGGCAAGTCTGTAGCACTTCTGTTTGAGAAACCTTCTCTGCGTACTAAAGTCAGTTTCGATATAGCTATAGAACAGCTGGGTGGACATCCCGTCTATTTATCTCCGGCTGAAGTGGGCATGGGTAAGCGGGAATCGGGTTCTGATGTAGCCCGAGTCCTGTGTCGCTATGTTGATGGTATTGTTGCCCGCACCTTTGCCCATCAAACCTTGCTTACTCTGGCCGAATATTCCTCTGTACCTGTTGTTAATGCACTTTCCGACCTGGAACATCCCTGCCAGGCGCTTGCTGATTTCCTTACTATATATGAAAATAAAGGCAGGCTTATGAATTTAACGCTGGCATTTATTGGCGATGGTAACAATGTAGCCAACAGTCTGTTGCTTGCCGCCTCACTTACTGGCGTGAATTTCCATATTGCATCCCCGTCTGGTTATGAAATTAAGAAAGAGATACTGAGCCAGGGCCGGAAGCTTGCTGCTTCCAGCGGCAGTCGGATTGAATTAACCAATGACCCCAGGACAGCAGTTAAAGATGTTGATGTAGTGTATACTGATGTGTGGACCAGCATGGGGCAGGAAGCCGAAGCAGAAAAGCGGCGTCGTATCTTTTCTGATTATCAAGTGAATGAAAAATTACTGTCCCTGGCTAAAAAGGATGCTTTATTTATGCATCCTTTGCCAGCTCATCATGGTGAGGAAATTTCCTCAGGACTGCTGGATAACCCGCACTCAGTGGTTTTCGCTCAGGCAGAAAACAGACTTCACCTGCAAAAGACGCTACTGGCCAAGTTGCTTTCGCCAGGCGATCGGGGGTAGCGAATAAATGCCAGTCCCAATTATAGCTATTGTAGGTAGAGCTAACGTTGGTAAATCCACTTTGCTTAATCGCCTGGCGGGCAAGCGCTTAGCCGTTGTTGATGATTTACCAGGGATTACCAGGGATCGTGTTTTTGCTTCTACCTCGTGGCATGGAAGAGACTTGATCCTAGTTGATACTGCTGGCTGGCAGGCAAAACCGCAGGCGGGTTTAGGTGAAGTGGTTAACCAGCAGGTGGGATTTGCTATCGATCAGGCTGATGCCATTATTTTCCTTACCGATGCCAGAGAAGGGCTTATTTCCGCTGATGAGGAGATAGCTGACCTGCTGCGTGCCACTAGCAAACCTGTAATCCTGGCAATAAACAAAGTGGATTCTGTTGGCCAGGCGAATCTGGCAGCTGATTTTTATCAGATGGGCATTGGTACAACTATGAATATTAGCGCTTATCATAACAGGGGAATAGATGAGTTAATGGATGCCGTATTAACTGTGCTCCCTCCGTCGGCTCTCGGCTCTGTAGAGTCGGCGAATGTTAAATTGGCTATCGTGGGACGACCCAATGTGGGTAAGTCCACCCTTTTGAATGCGCTGCTCAGAGATGAGAGAGCTGTTGTACATGAGGCTCCGGGGACAACACGTGATGCTATCGACGCTATGCTTTGCTGGAATGATAAAAACATACAGCTTATTGATACTGCCGGGATCAGGCGACATAGCCGTGCCTGCACTGGGGTTGACTATTACAGCCTGATTCGTTCTCTTCAGGCTATTAACCGTTGCGATGTTACCTTGCTTCTGGTTGATGCCAGTGAATTCATCACTACACATGATATGCATATTGCTGGATATATTATGGAAGCTGGCAAAGGTATGGTGCTGGTGATTAATAAATGGGATGTTATTCCTGAGGAACAGAGAAAGGAATTCAAGTGGTATATAAAGCAGCGGATTAATTTTATGTCTTATGCTCCTGTCATTTATATCTCTGCGAAGTTGGGACAGAATATTAATAAGGTTTTACCTCAAGCATGGCATGTATGGCAGGAAAGTCACAAACGTTATGCAAATGCTGTAATTGATATGGTGGTGAAACAGGCGGTAAATAGCCACCCTCCGCCCCATATAGGCTCAAGGCAACTGCGTATTACCAAGGCTTATCAGGATGAACGTAATCCTGCATCTTTTGTGCTGAAGGTTAATGACCCGAGTCTGGCTCACTTTTCCTACCGACGTTATCTGGATAATAAGCTGCGGCAGAAGTTTGGTTTTTGTGGCTCCCCTTTACGGCTGATTTTTACCAGGGCTGGGCGTAAAGGTGGTAAAAGGAAAAAGATGGTGAAAATATGACAGTTGCAAGATTAGCTGGCGTGATAATTATTGCGTATCTTATTGGCTCCATTCCATTTGGCTTAATTGTAGGTAAACTGAAAGCTGGTGTCGATGTCAGGGAATATGGAAGTGGCAAAACAGGCGCTACTAATGTGATGCGAGTCGCAGGGACTAAATTTGGTATCTTAACTATAATTCTTGATGGAGCTAAAGCTGCCGGAGCGGTCATGCTGGCTGAACTGATTGTGGGGGACAGTTTCTTGAGTGCTGGCAGTATATCTTTTCAACAGATAGTTCAAGTTACCGCGGGATTGGCAGCTGTAGCGGGGCATAACTGGCCTGTATTTGCTAAATTTAGGGGTGGTAGAGGCGTAACTGCTTATTTTGGCACGTTGATTGCTATCTATCTTCCTGTGGCTATATTTGGGATCGAGGTTCTGATTATAGCGGCATTGCGTAGCAGGCGTATGTCGCAGAGCTCTATGCTTGCTGTGATAGCTGCCTGGTGCTTGATGGTGCCTCTGGCTCTTATTAATGATTTTCCTCGCATTTATCTGGCTTATGGACTGGCAGGTGTAGCCTTGATTGTTTATCAGCATCGTGATAACGTAAGGCGTTTGCGACAGGGCACAGAACGTCAATTGTGGTGACGCGGATAGAGGAAGCAGGTTGATTTTGAATTATGTCTAAAGCTACCATTATAGGTAATACTACCTGGGGCAATACTTTGGCCGCTCTGCTGAGCAGTAATGGGGTAGCAGTAAAACTTTGGGTGCGCAGCGAGAGTGAAATCAAGGGGTTAAAGCAGGGAGAGCGTGGTTATTTTCTTACCAGCCATATCGAAGATGCAGTGGAGGGAGCTGATTTAGTGGCCTGGGTGGTTCCCTCGCAAAGGTTAAGACAAAATGTTATTTGCGCTAAAAATTATCTGACCGATTCAATGTTACTGGTGAGCGCTGCCAAGGGACTGGAAGTGGATAGTGGCAAGCGAATGTCCCAGGTAATGGCGGAGGAAATTGCTCCTTCTCTAAGACGGCAAATTTGTGTTCTCTCTGGCCCTAACCTAGCCAGGGAAATTGCACGGGGTCTGACGGCTACTTCCATGATTGCTGCGCATGATATAGCTGTTGCTGAGAGAGCACGGGATTTGATGAGCTCGGCAAAATTTCTTCTATTTGCCACTGAGGACATTATTGGCGTAGAACTGGGTGGAGCTCTGAAAAATATCGTAGCCCTGGGTGCTGGAATGATTGATGGGTTGGAACTGGGAGACAATGCCAAGGCTGCTTTTATCACCTGGAGCTGGGCTGAAATTACTTCTTTGTCGGTGTCCCTGGGAGCCAAAGCCGAGACTTTCTATGGCTTAGCTGGTTTAGGTGACTTAATAGCTACCTGCGCCAGTACCTTGAGCCGCAATCATTATGTGGGATATGAATTAGCCAAAGGGAGACTTTTGGAGGAGATAACTGCTTCTATGGCGCAGGTGGCTGAAGGAGTTTATGCTGTAAAAGCAATCCATCGCTTAAGTCGGAAAATGAACTTGGAAGTGCCTGTTGCCAATCTTGTTTACAGGGTTCTTTTTGAGAATCTCCCTGTTACTGAGGCAGTGGCTAATTTAAATGGATTGGGCAAGAATCGTTATGAACCTGTAACAGTAGATACCTTAGAATAGTTTCGCCTGGGGTAGTATACTGGCTAACTCTTCGAAAAGGCGTCGCTGTTTTCCATCCAGGTGTTGTGGGGTAACTACCGCAACTTTAACAAGCAAATCACCCTTTCCCCTGCTGTTAAGCCTTGGTACTCCTTTGCCTTTAAGACGGAAAACCTTTCCATTCTGGGTGTACGGTGGTATTTTCATGCTTGTTTTCCCATCTAAGCTGGGTATTTCTATCTCATCGCCCAGCGTTGCCTGAGCAAAGTTAATGGGTAACTCATACAAAATATCAATCCCATCCCTATGGAATAGATGGTGTGGTTTTACTGAAAGGTAGATGTAGAGGTCACCAGGCCTGCCTCCATATAAACCGGCATTTCCTTCATCACTCAGGCGCATCTGGTAGCCATCATCCACACCTGCAGGGATATCCAGTGTTATTTTGCGTTTTGTTCTTATTTTCCCTTTTCCATGGCATTGAGAACACGGGTCAGTTATTATGGTGCCGTTGCCTCCACATCGAGAGCAAATGCCTATCTGGCTGAAGCGTCCAAAAATACTTCGTTGTACCTTTCTTACCTGTCCGGTGCCGTGGCAATCAGGGCAAGTCTGGGGGTTGGCCCCCTGTTTGGTGCCAATGCCGTGACATGATGGGCAATTTTCAATGCGTTGCAAATCAATCTCTTTCTGGCAGCCGTTTATGGCTTCCTCAAAAGAGAGGGTGAGACGGGTTTGCAGCGTATCCCCTTTTTGTGGTGTACGCTGGGCAGTCCTGTTGAGAGGAGATTCACCAAAACCACTGAAGAAAGATTCGAAAATATCGCCCAGCCCGCCGAAACCGAAATCAGAAAAACCGTGCAATCCTTCAGTATCTACTTTGCCGTAACGGTCGTAGTAATCTCTCTTCTCAGGACTGGAGAGTATCTGGTAGGCTTCATTTATCTCCTTGAATTGACCTTCTGCCTCTGGGTTTTTGTTGTGGTCGGGGTGATATTGAAAAGCCAGTTTGCGAAACGCTGTCTTAATTTCCGCAGCAGTAGCGTTCCGTGGTAACCCCAGCACCTCGTAGTAATCACGCTTTATCGCCATTGTTGTTTTACCTTAACCCCTAAGTATACTCTACAGGCTTCTATGCGGCAACATACAATCTCTAACACAACATGGAGACTGAAAAATCAGGGCAACTCTTTTTCTGACTGGAATAGACCGTGTGTGTGGGATTGAAATGATTTAGTTTGGTTGAAGTTGTGTTGGGGAATTTTGCAGGCTGTAGTTCGGCAGGCTTTGGAATATTACTGGCAAACGAATTACGTGTGTTTATTGAATGAAAGCTGCTCATAAGCTATAATCGCTGTTCAGGCGAGAGGAGATTATTTTGCTTAAGACTCATAGCTGCGCTGAATTAAGGAAGAAAAATGTAGGACAGAAGGTGACTTTGGCTGGCTGGGTACACCGGCGTCGTGACCATGGAGGTATGGCCTTTATTGACCTGCGAGACAGTAGTGGCATAGCCCAGATAGTGTTCAATCCGCAAATATCACCGGAAGTATGTCAAATAGCTGGCTCACTGCGCAACGAATATGTGATTCAGATTGTGGGAGAAGTTGTTTCTCGTCCTGAGGGCACAGAGAACTCCAAATTGGCTACCGGAGAAATTGAGATTGTGGTTCAACAAGCTGACATACTTAGCAGGTCGGAAACGCCACCATTTTATATAAATGAGGATATGGAGGTGGAGGAAAGTCTTTGCCTGAAGAGCCGCTATTTATATCTAAGAAGGCCTAGAATGAGGGATAACATTGTCCTGCGGTACAGGGTGATAAAATTCATACGTGATTTTCTCGATACCAGGGATTTTGTTGAAGTGGAAACCCCCATTTTGATTAAGAGTACTCCTGAAGGTGCCAGGGATTACCTTGTGCCTAGCCGCCTCAACCCTGGCAAGTTTTATGCTTTGCCGCAATCCCCACAGCAACTCAAGCAACTCCTTATGGTAGCTGGACTGGAAAAGTATTTTCAGATAGCAAAATGCTTTCGAGATGAAGATTTGAGAGCTGACCGCCAACCCGAATTTACTCAACTGGATTTAGAGATGGGCTTTGTCGAGGAAGAAGATATATTGCAGCTTATGGAGAAGCTTTTCGCCTTGCTTGTAGAGACTGTCAAACCAGGCATGCGAGTGTTGAAACCTTTCCCGCGTTTTTCTTACAGAGAAGTGATGGAACGCTATGGCACGGATAAACCGGATGTTAGGTTTGGGCTGGAGCTTAAAGATGTCTCTGATATTGCTGCTCAGACAGAGTTCGTTGTTTTCCGTTCCGTGCTCGCCGCGGGTGGTAAAGTAAGGGGCATATGTGTTCCTGGCTGTGCTCATTATAGTCGTCGCCAATTGAATGAACTGATTAGTTTAGCCAAAGATTGTGGCGCCCAGGGTTTAACTACCGTAGCTTTGTTGGGGGAAGCTGGAGCGCTGGATGAAGTAAAGTCGACAGCCGCAAAATATTTGACTCCAACTCAACTGGAAGATATATGTGTCAGGCTGGGAGCCAAGCCGGGTGACCTTCTGCTAATTGTGGCGGATAAAGCGGAGATAGTTAACAGCACATTAGATGAGTTGCGCCGGGAGATGGCAAGGCGTCTTAATTTAGCTGATGCTAATTTGCTGGCTTTGAGCTTCGTAGTTGATTTTCCTTTGCTGGAATGGAGCGAGGGCACAAATCGCTGGGAGAGCATGCATCATCCTTTCACTGCCCCGCGAGAGGAAGACATATCGCTACTTGATACAAAGCCAGATGAAGCCTATGCTCACCATTATGATGTAGTGTGTAACGGATGTGAGCTTGGCAGTGGCAGCATCAGAATCCATAAACGTGAATTACAGGAGAAAGTATTTCAGCTTCTTGGCTATGGCGAAGAAGAAATGCAAAGCCGCTTTGGCTCTTTCCTTAGAGCATTGGAATATGGAGCACCGCCCCATGGAGGTATTGCTATTGGCCTGGACCGCCTGGTTATGCTGCTTGCTGGAGAAAAGACTATAAGGGAAGTTATCGCTTTCCCCAAGAATCAAAACGCTGTTGATGTGATGTTCGATGCTCCGTCTTACGTGGATAAAAATCAACTTGATGAACTGAATCTTAAATTGAAACACGAGATTATTCCCTGCGCCGAGAATGGCAAGGTGTGAATTTTAAGATTCGTGGAGCCGAGGTTTGTCACCGACATTCATATATTTTTCCTTATTCGATGGGGAGTGATGGAGAAGGGTGGTAGTAATTTGAGAGGGGAACTGTAAAATGATAGGATGTAAGCTATGAAAGTAAACAGTGAAAAGATCGAGAATTGCCAGGTATCGCTTAATGTAGAAGCTGAAGTCGATGAAATGGAAAAAGCTCTGGATGAAACCTATCACCGGCTGGTGAGCAAAGCTTCTATTTCTGGCTTCCGTAAAGGTAAGGCGCCACGAGCCGTTTTGGAGCAACATATAGGTAAGGACGCTTTGCTCACTGAAGCGGTGGAGCATCTAGTGCCGCAACTCTATAAACAGGCGATTGAATTGGAGAAAATTGAACCTGTTGATGCAGCGCAAATAGAGTTTATTCAAAAAGAGCCTTTAATTTTCAAAGCTATCGTGCCTCTTCAACCGGAAGTTAAACTTGGCGAGTATCATGATGTAAGGGTAAAACTTGAATCTGTAAAAATTACTGCTAAAGATGTGAAAGCTGCTATTGAAAATTTGAGACAGGAGCGTGCTGTGTTGTTACCTGTGGAGCGTCCTGTCCAGCTTGCTGACTTTGTCACTGTCAACATTAAAGCAGCTGTGGAAGACAAACCGTTCCTGAACCACGAAGATTTAGTATACGAGGTGAACGATAAATCGCGCTTTCCCTTAGCTGGCTTTGCCGCAAATTTGGTGGGTGTGAAGAAGGGTGAGGAAAAGAGTTTCAGCCTCGAGATTCCTGATGATTACAGCATTAAGGAATTTTGCGGCAAGGAATGCTGTTTCAAAATCGTGGTTACCGAGGTGAAGGAGAAGCAACTATCCGAAATCAATGACGAATTTGCTCAGAGCTGTGATTATGCCGATTTGGCTCAACTTAAGAAACAGGTGAAGGCTTATTTGAAGGCTGCGGCTGACGAGAAAAGTCGACAGCAGCTAAGGCAAAAAACCATTGAGGCTGTTGTTGAGCTCAGTCATGCGGACTACCCTCCTGTTTTTGAAGATAGGGAAATTGATGCTTTTCTCAGAGATGAAGCGCGGCGCCTCGGTTATCGTGAAGTGGAGGATTACCTGAAGAGAATTAATAGGCCGGTGGAGGAACTCAAGCAGGAATTGCAACCGATGGCTAAGAAACGAATCATTAATACTCTGGTTCTGGATAAAGTATCGGAAGAGGAAAAAATTGAAATTTCCCCGTTGGAGGTAGATAATAAAGTGAAGGAAATTCTGGGAAGAGCCGGAAATGGAGAGAAGACACAGAAGCTTCTTACTGCGCCTCAAGTTAGGGAGTCAATTAAACGCTCTTTGCTTCATGAGAAAACGATTGACCTGCTGGCACAAATAGCCAGTGGGAGCCATGGAAAGGGGAATAAAGAGAGCAGAATTGAAAAATAGCGAAATTAACGAAGGAGGAATGATGGACACAGCATCTCAAGTGATAATTCCCACGGTAACCGATACAGGTACTCGTGGCGAACGCGCCTTTGACATATACTCTCTTTTACTGAAGGAGAGAATTGTTTTTCTGGGTACACCCATTAATGACCAAATAGCCAACCTCATTATTGCTCAGCTTCTTTATTTGGAGAGGGAAGACCCCGACAAAGACATAAGCCTTTACATCCATTGCCCGGGTGGGGTGATTAGCGCTGGACTGGCTATATATGACACTATGCAGCTTCTTCGTTGCCCTGTGTCCACCATTTGTGTTGGACTGGCAGCCAGCATGGGCACTTTGCTGCTTTGTGCTGGAACTAGTGGCAAGAGATATGCCTTGCCCAACTCCACTATTCATCTTCATCAGGCAATTGGTGGCGCTCAAGGCCAGGCAGCCGATATTGAAATAGCGGCCAGAGAGATTATGCGGATGCAGGAGAGGATCCGCGATATCGTAGCTAAGCATACCGGCCAGAGTATGGAGAAAATTGCCCACGATACTGACCGGGATTTTTACCTTGACCCAGAACAGGCAGTGGAATATGGCTTGATTGATGAGGTGCTCTCCAAATCGAAGAAGAAGTGAGGTTGGCCTAAGGGGGTGAGTTAAATGATGCTTGTGCCGTCAGGTTGGACAGGAGCGAGTTTCGGAACTGTGGCTAACACCCAGAAGTTTGGGGGGCTGGGTAAAACGGGACTGGCTGTCGTCATCATTGTTTCAGTAATTCTTATTGCCGCCGTGGTATGGCTCATCATCGGCACCAAGAAGCGAGATGATAAATATTTCAGGTGATATATTTTCTTACGCGAACAGGGTACCGCGAACAGGGTACTTTGATAAACCTATTGCTCGATGCTAGTATGATTAATACAAGAGCTAAGTTTCCCTCCTTTACCTCTACGAATGTAGCCTGCTAGAGTCCCAGGCGCTCTTTCTAATATGCAGGTTAGTGCTATGAAAATTGTAAAAGAGGTATAAAGCGAAGGGAAAAGGGCAGAAGCATTGTTCGACACGGGGTCATTTCATACATATATCACAAGGCCACTTTTGGAGGGTGTCCCTATCTGAGCGGAGCGAAGAGGCGGCTAAAGGCCGCCTGCTTTCAATATTCTATTGCAGGGTTGGGGCTTGCCCCCAACCGCCCCCAAGGCGGAGATAAACTCCGGCTGGTTACCTATAAGGAACTCAAAAGGGTAGCTGAAGCAGCAGGCTTCAAATAGCAACGCCGCGGGGGTAGCCATAATACCATCAGGATTGTGCCTAGGTATCGGGACTACTTCCAACGCCGTGTTACAGAAGGTAAATCCAAGATGCACATTGTTGTAGCTGTAGGTCGTAAGCTTCTATCAGTCTTCTATGCTATTCTGGAGAGGGGTATTCCCTTTGATCCTAACTGGAAGGTGAATTGCCAGTTTGCCCTAGCAAGGCATTGACATCAATATAGTAATCAAAATCGTAGAACATCAACAAAATGAAGACGGGGATATGCTATTGACAAAAATATAGGAGGTGTTACAATGATACTAGGACTAAAATAAGGCGATAATTACTTGGCAAGGGAGCGATGAAGCGCAGCGTGTGGTTGTTTGCGGGTTGCGTCGAGCTAGTAGCGAAACCGACCTTGAGGTCGGTTTCTTACATGATTGGCGAGGAAATCGATAAAACAGGCTAGGAGAAGATGTAAATGAAATTATTGTTTCTTTGGAGGAGCGGCGAAAGTAAAAATCCAGGAAGGAGGGGTTAACCATTATGAAGACAAAGATATTTCATCTAACGGTGGCGTTGATTTTGGCGGTAATGGTGTTGCCAGCCTTGTTCTTGCCAGTAACGCCAGCTAGTGCGTCACCGGTCGAGTTTACAATTGTCTTGAGACCAAATGGAGCGGGCAATTATACTGAGTGGGGTACTGTAGTTGGTGCAGCGACCCACTGTCAGGCGGTAAATGAGACGACTGCCGATGATGATTCCAGCTATATAGAAGAGGCTGCTTCGGATAAGAGGGATACCTTTACTTTGACCGATTCTGGGCTTACGGCCGGCTGCATTCAATCTGTAAAAGTCTGTGCAATAGCAGAGCGAATTAACTCTAGCAATAAACGAATGAGATTTATGATCAGAAGTGGTGGTACGGATGATAGTGGCGGGACGGAATACCTGAGCAGTTCCTGGGACAACAAATCTAACACTTGGACAACCGACCCCGATACCGGGCTTCCCTGGACGTGGGCCGCGGTGGATGCCCTGGAGGCAGGAGTAACAACAGAAGTTAGTTATTATAGTGGTGCAAGAGTTACCCAATTGTGGGTTGAGGTTACGTACTGTCCGCTGTGTGCTACCCTGAGACCAAATGGAGCGGGCAATTATACTGAGTTTGATACTCTACATGGTGCAGCAAGCCACTGGGAAGCGGTAGATGATGTGACTGCCGATGGTGATACTAGCTATATAGAGGATGATGATTATGGGGAGGAGGACACCTTTGCTTTGACCGATTCTGGGCTTGCTACCAACGCCTGCATTAGCTCCGTAACCGTGTGGGTAAGAGCAAGGAGATATGACTATAACGATAACGAAATGAAAATTATGGTCAGAAGCGGCACTACGGATGATACTGGCGGGAATAAATACTTGGGGAGTTCCTATAGGAACTACTCTGAAACATGGACAAACGACCCCAATACTGGTAGTCCCTGGACAGTCGCCGCAGTGGATGCACTGGAGGCAGGAGTAAGAAATACCGATGGTGTACGAGCCACCCAGGTGTGGGTCGTGGTTTGTGCTGCGCCCCCGGTTACGCTGACCATGGTGGCTGATGGAGACGGGACAGTGAGTCCAGTGAGTGGTGATTATTGTCCGGATGATATGACTATCAATGCCACAGCAGATTGCCCGGCGGCATTTGCCGGCTGGACAACTGCTGATATGTCTGAGATAGCTAATCCCACCTTCAAAATAACAACCCTGACACTGGATAAAGATAAAACAGTCACCGGCCACTTCGTTACTCGGCCTGCCGTCCAACTGGCCATGGTACTGGACGGGTCGGACAGCATCAGCGGGGATGATTTCACCCGCATCAAAGAAGGGCTGGCCGACGTGGTTGATGATTCAGGCGAAGGTTGCTTTGCCCGGAACGGCTCGCTGGAACTGACGGTTGTTCAGTTCGGTGGGGGCAGCGTCCTTTCCCCTAGCTGGGCACAACTCGAAGTCGGGCCAGTGGCTATCACACCGGATAATGCCGCCGCTGTGGCCGACGAGATCCGGGGCATTAGTAAACTGGGAGGGTATACCCCATTGGCCTGCGGTATCTATCTGGCTGCCGACCTGCTGGCAGAGGACCCTAATAATCACCTTCTAGGCACGGATTGGGAAGGACAAGCTTCATGTTCTAACGCTACCAAGCAGGTCATTAACATTGTCACCGATGGCGAGCCCAATCGCTGTTGCAACGATGACGGCGACCTCTACGAAACAGACTCTTGTGGCGATAGCGATGCTTATGACAGCGCAGTGGCTGCGCGGAACTATACCGTCGAGTTGCTGGGCATGGAAACTGACACGCAGGACAGGATACTGGTCGAGACAGCACACAGTGCCGAATGGTTCAGGGACGAAATCGTATGGCCGGAAGAGAGTGTAATCGCTACCCCGCCATTCCCCGAGGATGTGGGCTGGGTGTATCAGATCACCAGCTTCCCGGGCACCAACTGCAGCGATTGGCAGGACCCTGATACATCTAATGTTAACGCTGAAACGGTCAACAACCCCGATAACGCCTTTTCTGACACTCCTGCTGAAAACGAGTACGCCGAATTTACGACCGATGACGCAGAGTGTGAGTATTCCGGATACGATTTGTCCATCCCTGCGGGGGTGACTATTGATGGCATACAGGTAATGCTCGACGCGAAAAAAACGGGCAGTTCTATTACGACCGATTTCGAGGTGGCTCTATGGAATGATTCAAGTTCCAGTTGGACGTCCTGGAAGAAATGGAATCCATCTACGAGTTGGGGACAAGGCACTTTAGGCAGCCCCACCGATAAATGGGGGGACTCATGGGGGCTAGCAGACCTTGCCGAAGACAAGTTTAAGGTTCGCGTAAAATGGGATGATGGCTACTATAACCGGGATGGTTATTTGGACTGGGCGCCGGTAGAAGTGTGCTACCACGTGGATTACCCGGAGGAGTTCTACGACATCTTCTGCGCGAAGTTGATGGCGCCACCCGAGGGGGCCTATCCCAGCGATTCAGCCGGAGCTTTACGGGAAGAATTCTGCCAGACGGAGGACGTCTATGCCACTGGCACCGGCTTCCCACCCAACACCGATGTGGATGTCTATGTTGTTGAGGACCGGAAGTGGAGCGACGATGATGCCATTCCCGATGATGTCGGCGATGGCATGGATACCGTTACCACTGATGGTGATGGCGATCTCGGGCCGACAGTGGTCTGGGAAAAGCCACTTGAGCCAGGAGAATATGACATAGTGTTCGATGTAAACCAGAATGGGGTCTACAATGCCCTGGTAGACTACGTTGATGACCCCAACCATCCGGGATTTGAGGTATCAACTGTCTGTAGCGCTGATTTTAGTGCTGAACCAATTAAAGGCGCAGCTCCATTAAAGGTGAAATTCACTGACCAGTCCACCGGCTCTATTAAGACCTGGGAGTGGGACTTTGGCGATGGCAAGACTTCACAGGCGGAGAATCCCACTCATGCCTATGGGAAGGGAGGCAAATACACCGCTACCCTCACTGTAAGCGGGATATGCGGTGAGGATACCGCAAGACAATCAATCTTTGTGGAGGGGGCGGCGCTACTGGAACCCGCAAATATGTTCTGCCCTTACATGCATACCTCACCGCAGCAGGTTGTGCCCAACCAACAGGTTGAGGTTTCGGTCAACGTGTGTAACAACGGTGAAGAGAGAGGCACCCACAGTGTTACCCTGTATGTAAATGGCCAGGCGGAGCAGAGCCAGACGGTAGGAGTTTCGGGAGGCTCCTGCAATTTAGTGGTCTTTAGAGTGGCCAAGGAACTTCCAGGAACTTACCAGGTATCTGTGTGTGGGCAGGAAGGGCAGTTTACTGTTCTGGCTCCGGCATCAGCACCAGCACCTAACTACTTTGGTGGTCCGCTGGGCACAGGTGGCATAATAGCCATTGTGGCAATTGCCATAGTACTTATCGTAGCCTTATTATTCCTGGTTAGGAGTACCAGGCGGGAATAATTATAGAGCCTTAATAAGAAAGTGAAGCAGGCGGCTTTTAGCCGCCTGCTTTTATTATTCTATTGTAGTAAGGTGGGGGTAAACCCCGCCACTACAACTCACTTGACAACAAGAGCAGTTTGTTTTGACAAACCTATTGGTCGATGATAATATGATTAGCAGAAGAGCTAAGTTTAGCTCGGAGCTTATGTTAAAAAAACATGTTGGGATTGTTGGGTGGAGGAGTTGGAGAGTGTGGTTAATTGGACGATAGCGATAGTTGGCTTTTATTAGCCTTCTTGATTTGTCTTGTGTTGTCTGCTTTCTTTTCCAGCGCTGAAGCGGCCTTTATCTCTTTGCCTAAGCTACGCATAAGATATTTGGTAGAGAGTGGCGTTAAGAGAGCAGGGCAACTAGCTAAAGCTGCTGATAAGCCAGAGAGATTTCTGTCCACTGTCTTGCTGGGGAACAACCTGGTAAATGTGGCTGCCGCTACTGTGGGCACTATCATGGCGGTCGGAGCCTTTGGGCCAGTGTGGGGACCGATCACAGCTACCGCAGGTGTGACAATCCTGATTCTATTGTTCGGAGAAGTCATTCCCAAGAGCATAGCTGTGCGCCATGCCCAACGACTATCTTTAGCTTTCATTAACTCGATAAAGGTAATAGAATACTGTTTTTACCCTTTTGTGCTGGTGTTAGGACGTATAGGTCTGGGATTTTCCAGAATGGTGGCTGAATCTGTGGAAGCCAGAGCACTGGTTAGCGAAGGAGAAATACTTTCTGCCATAAATGTCGGCGAGGATGAAGGGGTAGTAGAAGAAGATGAAGCGAAGATGTTGCACAAGGTATTTGAATTTACTGACTGTACTGTGAGCAAAGTTATGATTCCCAGGACGGAAATTACCTGGGTGGAGCAGGGAACGACGTTAAGTGAGTTTCTGGATATCTATACACAGACGCCGTATAGCCGCTTCCCTGTGTATAAGGACAACACTGATAATGTGGTGGGCATCTTATTTGCTAAAGATGTGCTTATGCAGCTAAGCAATAATCACGCAAGCGAGGAGATGGCCATTGATGATCTGATGCGGACGGCTCACTTTGTGCCGGAGAGTAAGCATCTGGGCGAGCTTCTCACTGAGATGAGGGATGGTGGCTATCACATAGTAATCGTCGTAGATGAATTTGGCGGCATAGCTGGGATGGCTACTTTGCGGCAGCTAACTGAAGAAATTGTGGGCGATATTAGACATGAGTTGACTGAGGAGGAGAAGGATTTTGTGATGGCTGGGGATAATGCCTTTCAGTTGGATGGCGGATTCCGGGTGGAAGAAGCTAATGAAGAATTGGAACTGGGATTGCCTGATGGTGATTATGAAACCGTGGCCGGTTTTATCCTTGGCCTCCTTGGTAAGATACCCAGCCAGGGGGAACAACTGAAATATCATAACCTGAAATTTGTTGTAACTGAAATGCGTGGTGTGAAGATAGAGAAAGTCATGGTAACCAGGGAAGCTGAGGATGCAACGCCTGCGCCTTAGGTTTGGTCGCGGGGAAGAAGTTAAGTTTATTTCACATCTTGATGTGATGAGGTTTTGGGAAAGGGCCTTCAGAAGAGCTAAAATACCTTTAACTTATTCCCAGGGCTTTACTCCCCACCCGCGAATTGCAATGGCAGCGCCTTTAGCTGTTGGGGTAAGCAGCGAGGCTGAGCTTATGGATGTGTGGCTAAAGCGCTGGATGCCACCTCAGTCATTTATGATGTTGATGCGTGCCCAGTTGCCTCCCGGATTCAATATACTTGATGTATGGGAAGTTGGGCTCAAGGTTCCATCGCTTCAGTCTTGCCTTGCTTTTGCTGAATACCAGGTGGAGGTAGAGAGTAATAAGACAGACGAAGAAGTGAAATCCTCACTTCATTCTTTACTTCAAACCAGGAAATTGTCCTGGCATCATTCCAGGGAAGGTAAAACGAAGCTATATGACTTGCGAGCCTTGATAGACGATTTGTGGTTTATTGACCATCGCTGTGAACATAATGGCGAACCTGAATCTATATATGTTTTGGGAATGCGGCTGCGTTGTGGAGCTGAGGGTAGTGGCAGGCCGGAGCAAGTAACTGCTGCCCTGGGTTTTCTGGAGCATCCTGAATCTATCCATCGGTGTAAACTCACTTTGCAAGAAGTGCCATTGCGGGAGGAAGTTCAGAATTCCTCTTCTCGCTCGAAGCAAAACCCTTAAGGTAACCTGTGAAAACTAATGGAGCAGGTGGTGGGACAATTTCTATGAAAAAAACTGAACTGGAACCAGGGATTAAAGATTTCATTTGGCGACATAAGCTGATTTCAACAGGGGATATGATATGCATTGCGGTATCAGGTGGTGCAGATTCAGTTTGCCTGCTGCACGTACTGGCGAAATGGAGAAGTGAATTTGACGTAAAGTTACATGTGGCTCATTTGAATCACCAACTTCGGGGCGCTGAATCTGAAGCGGATGCCAAATATGTGGCTGCACTGGCTGCTTGCCTTGACGTTCCGTGTGCTATAGGCAAGCGTGATGTTATGGCTTACAAAGCTGAAAAAGGCTGCTCTACCGAGGAGGCTGCTCGGGAGATGAGGTATGATTTTCTTGCTGAAGTGGCTGTTGGCGTTGGGGCTAACAGAGTGGCAATAGGCCATACACGGGATGACCAGGTTGAGACTATCCTGATGCATATATTGCGAGGTACGGGGGTTTCTGGGTTGCGGGGCCTTGAGCCTTGCTCACCTATTCCGTGTAAAAACTGCCAGACATTAACTACCAGTGGCCACATATTGGCAATAAAGCCTCTTCTTGATGTTACCAGGCAGGAGACGATGAGTTATTGTCGGGAGCACCATCTCGAGCCGCGCAGTGACTCCTCTAATTTTTCACTGGCCTTCCGCAGAAATCGCCTTCGGCTAGAATTGTTGCCTTTGCTCAGGGAATACAACTCCAATGTGGACCAGGCTCTGCTTCGCCTGGCGGGGATCGCTAGTGACGATATTGTTTTTATAGAGCAGCAAGCTCTGGGGCTGTGGGATGAAATGGCCAGGGGAGAGGAAGGTGTTGTTTACCTGAATAAGAGGAAAAGCGCAGCTTTACCCCTGTCTTTGCAAAGACAGGTAATACGATTAGCGATAGTCAGGATTTTGGGGAGTACGAAGGATATCGAAGCGAGCCATATTGAGGCAATAAGAGCTTTATTGAGTAAGCCTGTGGGCAAAAGAATTTCTCTGCCTCATAATATTACTTGCCATGGGGGATATAATGAAATTGCCATTGCAGTGGGACGCCCCCCCGGGCTATTTCCCTTCTACCAGCTTGAGGGAGTGAAGCGGTTGAAAGATGTTGTTAAAGATGGCATTAACGAAGAGGCTGAACAAAGTTATCTCTCTCAACAACCTGTACCTCTGATACAGGGCAGGTTCCGTCTCCATATTCCGGGAGAAACAATTTTGCCCGGTTGGCGGGTAATAGCCAGTATCTTCTCTGCTGGTGCGAATGCAGTGAGGGAGCCTCAGAGCAATCTTGTGGCTACTCTTGATTTGCAGGAAGTGGGAAATGAGCTATCTGTGCGTCAGTGCCAACCTGGGGATAGTTTTCGACCATTAGGTATGGGTGTGCTTAAGAAATTACGGCGCTTTATGAGTGATGCTAAGATACCTCTCCCATGGAGGAGCTATATTCCTCTGGTTTGCTCTCCCAGTCAAATTGTCTGGGTGGTGGGTTGGCGTATCGATGATAGGGTCAAGGTTACCGGGACTGGGGGGGAAACTCTTCGCCTGGAGTTCATTAAGTTAATATGAAACCGGTTGGAAGAGGCTGGCGCTTGATTTTATTAAGAGAATAGGGTATAGTTTCGCCTTGACAATGCAGAGGTTGTTGTTAACGGAAAGAGAGCGTAGGTGAGCCAATGTTAACTTGCCCTTCCTCGCTAGTCGCCAGATCTGGCTCTTCTATCCTTGCAATAAATGTTAATTCCAATGGTATTCTAGCAGGCATTCTTGTTTTGCTTGCTCAGGCGGTGTCATGTCTCACCAGCTTAAACTTCCGGACTGACGGTTGCCTATGCATGTGTAGACCTGGTCTTAGCAAAGATTGGACAGGCAAAAAATATTGATTATAATTTGATAAGGAGGTTTTTTTATGTCTTATGATGCTACAAAGATGAAGGATTGGCAGATTGCTGAAGCAGCTGAACAGAATATGCCGACTCCTGATGAGTGGCGGGAAAAACTAAAGCTGCAAAAAGATGAAATCATCCCTTATGGGAAGCTTTGCAAACTTGATTTCATGAAAATCATCGAACGTCTCAAGGATAAACCTGATGGCAAGTACATTGAGGTGACTGCTATTACTCCCACGCCGCTGGGAGAAGGCAAGAGCACTACTTCGTGTGGCCTTATGGAGGGATTGGGCAAACGAGGTAAGAATGTAGGTGGCTGCCTCCGTCAACCCTCGGGCGGGCCGACTATGAATATTAAGGGAACTGCTGCCGGTGGTGGCAATGCGTTGCTTATCCCCATGACAGAATTTTCCATGGGCCTCACCAATGATATTAACGATATAATGAATGCGCATAACCTGGCCATGGTGGCGCTTACTTCCAGGATGCAACACGAACGCAATTATGACGATAATGAATTAGCCAAGCGCAGTAAGATGCGTCGTCTTGACATCGACCCTACGAGGGTGGAAATGGGCTGGATTCTGGATTTCTGTGCTCAGAGCCTGAGGAATATCATTATAGGTATCGGTGGCCGCATGGATGGCTTCACGATGCAGTCTAGATTTGGCATTGCCGTGGGTTCTGAACTTATGGCTATGTTGTCTATAGCCAGGGATTTGGCGGACCTGCGTCAGAGGATGGATAATATTACCGTAGCTTTTGATAAGAAAGGGAAGATTGTTACCACTGGTGACCTGGAGGCTGGAGGTGCCATGACTGCATGGATGCGTAATGCTATTAATCCCACTTTGTGCAGTACGGTAGAGTATCAACCTTGCATGGTGCATGCTGGCCCATTTGCCAATATTGCTGTGGGGCAATCGTCTATTATCGCCGACCGCATTGGGCTGAAGATGTTTGACTATCACGTTACCGAGAGCGGCTTTGCCGCGGATATTGGGTTCGAGAAATTCTGGAACGTCAAATGCCGTTATAGTGGCCTTAAACCGCATGTATCGGTGCTCACTGCTACTATCAGGGCGATGAAAATGCATGGTGGTGGACCTAAGGTAACGCCGGGTTTACCCCTGTCTGATGTCTATACTAAAGAGAATCTGGAATTATTGGAGAAGGGCCTTCCTAACATGATACATCACATCAAAACTATCAAGACTTCCGGCATTAATCCTGTGGTGTGTATCAACTGTTTTCATACCGATACGAAGGAAGAAATTGATATGGTTCGAAAGGCGGCTGAAGCAGCGGGGGCGCGTTGTGCTGTGTCTACTCATTGGGCTGATGGTGGTGATGGTTCCCTGGAGCTGGCAGATGCGGTAATAGAAGCCAGCGAAGAGAAGGCCGATTTCAAATTCCTGTACCCTGAGGAAATGAAGTTGAGGGAGCGAGTGGACAAAATTGCTAAAGTGGTTTATGGAGCCGATGGCGTGTCGTGGACTCCCAGCGCTGAAGCTAAGGCTAAAATGCTCGAGGCTGATAGCAAATATGATGACTATGCTACCATGATGGTGAAAACCCACCTGAGCCTTACACATGACCCGACTCTTAAGGGAGTTCCTAAAGGATGGACTCTGCCCATTCGCGACGTGTTGATTTACTCGGGTGCGAAATTCCTCTGTCCATGCGCCGGTGCTATTAGTCTGATGCCAGGAACTTGTTCCAACCCTGCGTTTAGAAGAGTGGATGTCGATACGAAGACGGGTAAAGTGCAGGGATTGTTCTAGAGGGCGATAGATTTAGTTTTGGATGATAGATAAGCTCGCATTTGCGAGCTTATCTATATTAAATTGAGCTTGCTTCTTACGTGTGATCGGGGGATAACGAGAACAAGAGCCACTGGAAGAGAGATGGGAGCACTTTACTAACTTATATGCTGAAGTGCTACTCGTCTTTTATTCCCTGGTTATGAAGGTAATCAATAGCGTCCTGGATGGTTTGTATTTTTTCAGCGTCCTCGTCAGCTATCTCCAGTTTTTCCTCAGCTGTGCTGAACTCTTCCTCCATGGCTGTGATGAGCTCAACTAAATCCAGCGAATCGACGTTAAGGTCATCTACAAAGCATGTTGCTGGAGTTAAATCTTCTTCTTTAATGTCCAGTTGCTCTGCGACTAGTTTCTTTAGTCTCCCTAAAACGGTTGCCATGTTACCTCCTCGTAATTGAATTTTCTGACTTATGATTTCCTCTTATTACGTTCGTTTATCATTGAGCCCAATACCCCATTAATCAACCTGGGGGAGGAATCACCGCCAAAGATTTTAGCTATCTCTACAGCTTCGTTTATGACTGCCTTAAATGGGGTCTTATTATTGAACAATATTTCAAAAATTGCAAGGCGCAGGATAGTTTTATCAATAATGGACATTTGTCCTACAGGAAAAGCTGGTGCAAAATGCTCGATGTGATCATCAAGCCTGGGTTTACTGCGCAGCACCCCCTGGATGAGGTGTTCGCTGAAGTTGAGCATTTCCTGTGGCAATGCTTTCTCAGTTGCTAAACGCGCCAGAGTTTCCTCTGCTTTGTGCTCGGTGCACTCGAGGTCATAGAGTACCTGGAGAGCAACGATCCTGGATTTTCGTCTGGAGCCCATAATTAATCAATTACCCTTGAGCTTTGAGTTGAGCAACATCCTCAAGTTTTGAGATGCTAATGGTTTGTACTTCGGAGTTGGTCTGTCTGGTTAAGCTGCTGAGCACCATACTCGGACCAATTTCGTAAAAGGAAGTAACTCCATTCTGTATCATATATTCGATGGAATCTTGCCACTGGATGCAATGGCGAAGCTGCTTTAAGAGCTCCTCTTTTATAGAGGTGACATCGGTTAATGCACGGGCGGTGACATTGGCTATTACAGGGATACTTGGTGGATGGAATACAAAGCTTGAAATAACTTCGTTGAATTCTGCCGTAACAGGTTCCATTAAAGAGGAATGAAATGCGGCGCTTACATTTAGTGGAATGATGCGGCGGGCACCTTTTGCACTGGCTAATTTTTTTGCAATGGCTAATGGTTCAACAGCGCCACTGATTACAGTCTGTATTGGGCAGTTAATGTTGGAGATGTCGCATTTACTGCGAAGGCATATATCTTCAATCACCTTCAGTTCAAGCCCTATTATGGCTAACATACCTCCCGGGTTTTTCTGTCCGGCTTCATGCATTAATCTGCCTCTTTCTCGAACCAGGCTCACTGCATCGCTTAAGCTGAGCACATTGGCAGCTACCAGGGCTGTATATTCACCCAGGCTATGTCCTGCAATAAAGAGAGGAGAGGGCAAATTGCTGTTACTTGTTTGTTGAGCTGTTCTCAGGCAGGCAATGCTGGATGCTAGTACCGCTGGTTGGACGTTAGATGTTTTGGTTAGCTCTTCCTCTGGTCCTTCAAAACACAGGCGTGAGAGGGGAAAGCCTAAGATTGCGTCAGTTTCATCGAAGACTTCTCTGGCCAATGGGGAAGTAGCATACAGGTCCTGCCCCATCCCAACCCGTTGAGAACCTTGCCCGGGGAAGACATAAGCTGATTTAGCCATATTCTTAGATTAGCCCTTTTTCTTGGGCGCTTTAATTGTGATTGCTTGCCTGCCGCTGTAGTTACCGCAAGTAAGGCAAACATGGTGAGCTAACTTTGGGCTATGGCATTCTGGGCAGATATCCAGAGTGGGTAAACTGGTCTGGAGATGGCTGCGCCTTTTCCCCTGGCGTGATTTGGCATATTTCTTTTTAGGCAAAGCCATGTGAACTTACCTCCTTAATTCCTGTACAGTTGGGTTGACATATTGGCTTCATGGGCAAATTTAACAAAGTATATTGGCGGATTATCTCACCTAAGTCAAGCATATTGTGATTATCGATGGTGAACTCAGTTGATTCTCCAGGCAAGGGCAAAGTGTTGGGTATATTAGCTGTGGGGAACAGTCCTTCTTCGATGTGCAAATTTACCGGGTAGGTAAAATCATTGAGGCAGCGGCTGCAGGTTAGTTCTACGTTAACGGTTAATTCGGCGCGAAGTAAAACGTGTTGGCCGCCATGAATTAGAGTTATTTCCCCTTGAATTGAGTTACTGTCATTCTCGACTACTTCATCTGCGTGGTAACTATGGCTGGAGCCAACTGGCTCTCCCAGCAGTTGAGCCATATTTACTATGCTTTCGAAAGGCTTTCCATTAAGTTCTTCGATTCTCATGGTTACACTCAGCTATGTCTGGAAATTCAGACAGACTTTAAAGTATAATAGCTAATGATGGATGTTTCAAGTGCTGCTGAGGAAATAGAGGAAATAAAGGCAGAGGTAGGCCATCGAGTAGACGCACAGCGCCAGGAGCTTATTCAACTAAGCCTTAAAATCCATGATAACCCTGAGCTAGGTTTGCAGGAGAAAAAGGCGACGTCCTGGCTCATCAGTTACCTGCAGCGTAATGGATTCCAAATAAAAAAACATATTGCGGGCTTACCTACAGCCTTCCAGGCTAGATATGGACAAGGCAGCCCAAGGCTTGCTTTACTGGCTGAATATGATGCCTTACCCCAGGTAGGCCATGCTTGCGGTCATAACATTATAGCTGCCTCAGCCGTTGGGGCTGGGGTAGCTAGCAAACTTGCCATAGATCGCTTTGGGGGTAGCATTATAGTTATGGGAGCTCCGGCGGAAGAAAATTTCGGGGCTAAGATAGATATGGTCAAAGCTGGCATATTTGACGAGATAGACGTGGCCATGATGACGCATCCCGATGTCCTGAATTTGCTAACCATAGCTGCGCTTGCCTGTGCTTCGGTGGAAGTGGAATTCTTCGGAAGACCTGCGCACGCTGCTGCTCAGCCTTATGAAGGAATCAATGCCCTTGAGGCTTTGATTTTATCCTTTAACAGTATAAATTCACTGCGCCAGCACATAAAGGAAGAGGCGCGCATTCATGGCATAATCACAGATGGAGGTGATGCGCCCAATATAGTGCCTGCCCACAGCGCTGCCGAATTCCTGATACGTGCCATGGACAATAATTACATTGATGAATTGAAAGAAAAGGTACTAAACTGCTTTAAAGGAGCAGCTTTAGCTACTGGGGCTAGATTAGAGTATAAATGGGATGATAAGACCTACGCCCCGATGAAAAATAACATGGCTTTAGCTCAGTTGTTCAAGCGAAACCTGGAATCGCTGGGGCGCCATGTGGAGCTTTCCAACCCTTTTGGATTTGGTAGCACAGATATGGGGAACGTGAGCCAGGTGGTGCCCAGCATACATCCTATGGTGGCTATTGCTTCTCGTGAGGTATTGATACATTCACCGGAATTCGCCTCTGCTGCTGCTTCTGAGGCTGGACATAAAGGGTTGCTGGATGCGGCCACGGCGATGTCAATGACTGTGGTTGATATAATGGGGCAACCCGGGATGTTGGACAAAATTAGGCAAGAGTTCTGTAACAATGGTTAAGGTGTGCATCCCGCGAGCTCTGCTTTATTATCAGTATTACCCCGCCTGGAAAACTTTTTTCGAAAGGCTGGGCGCAGAGGTAATAATATCACCGCCAACTAACAAAACCATATTGAATTTTGGCGTTTCAAGGGCGGTTGCCGATACTTGTTTGCCGGTAAAGATTTTTTTTGGCCATGTTATGTCTATGATGGGCAAATGCGATTACATTTTTGCCCCGGCTGTCACCAGCCTGGGTAATAAAGCTTATAATTGCTCCAAAATTATTGGCTTGCCTGACATGACCAGGGCTCTAATCCCGGAATGTCCTGCCATACTTGGCCCTGAAATAAATCTCGATAAGGGGCGTTATCATTTTTACCGGAATATCTATGACCTGGGGCGTTATTTTACCAGTAACCCGTTCAAGATTAAAAAAGCTGTTAAGGAAGCCTGGAGAAGTAATTTAGCCTATCAGAGCAAGATGTCAAATGAGGGGCTCACGCCTGTTGAGGCTATTGATAGAATGTGTCATGGCAGGCAGGAGCCAGATTTTGACCCTGTCCCATCGCTGTCACTGGCTATCGCTGTTATTGGGCATCCATATGTTATTGGCGATGATTACCTCAGCCATCGGCTGATTCACCGGTTGAAATCTATGGGGGTTAAAGTTCTCGTCCCGGAAATGGTTCCTGAGGGGATGCTTTATGACGCCGTAAAAAGGCTGGTGGGCATTCCACACTGGTCATTTGAAACTGACATTGTTGGCGCTGGAGAATATTACATGGGGGAAAAGGTAGATGGGGTTATTGACCTTTCTGTTTTTGGTTGTGGACCAGATTCGATGATGGTAAACTTTGTGCAACATCGAGCCAAAGAGCTTAAAATTCCTTTCTTACATCTTAGCGTAGATGAGCATACCAGCGATGGAGGTTTGCTTACCCGGTTGGAGGCTTTTCTTGATATGATCAAATGGAGAGAGAAAATATGCGTGTAGGCATACCTCACTTTGGCAATATGCATGTAGCTATAGGAGCCATAGCGGATAGACTGGGTGCTATCAGTGGGAAAGACATCATAATTCCGCCGCCAATGACTAAGAAAACACTGGACCTGGGAGTTAAGTATTCTCCAACGGAAGCCTGCTTACCTTATAAACTTACTCTGGGCAGTTTAATTGAAGCCTGTGAGCTTGGAGCAGATACCCTGGTTCAGGCAAGAGGCGCTGGTATCTGCCGATTGGGTTACTACGCCAGAGGTCAGGAACTGATGCTCCATGATTTGGGCTATGATGCTCGCTTTCTGACCCTTGACATAACTCATCATAAATCTGCGAACTTTCTGCGCCTCATAAGAGACATAACCAGTGATATCCGTGGCAATAAGATGTGGTTGAGTGAAGTCATTTCAGCATTTTTTTTCGGCATTGCTAAGCTAATTGTCCTGGACGGAATGGAGAAGGTGCTGTACAGAGTAAGGGCGAGAGAATTGGATAAGGGGATGGCTAACTTGATCTATAAAGAAGCTATTGAGGCGACCAACGATGCTCTTGGTGTTAAAGAAGTAAGGCAGATAGCCAGAGAATACACTGGCAGGCTAAATAAGATTCCTCAGGACCCCAGGGCCGACCCTGTCAAAGTGGCTATTGTGGGTGAAATTTATGTTGTTATAGAGCCTTTTGCCAATATGGATATAGAGATGGAACTGGGCAAGTTAGGAGTGGAAGTTGAGCGAACGATGACTCTTTCCCGGTGGGTTAAATATAGCCTTTTTCTCAATTACCTGGGCATAAATGAATGGAGAAAGGTGCATAAGTTAGCCGGGCCTTACCTTGACCACGATGTTGGTGGCGATGGTTGGGAATCAGTGGGAGAGAAGGTGCTTTGTGCGCAGGAGGGATATGATGGAGTAGTTCATTTGGCGCCTTTTACCTGTATGCCTGAAATAGTAGCTCAGAATATTATGGCGTCGACCAGGGAAGATATTCCTGTGCTATCCGTCGCTTGCGATGAACAGATGGGTAAAGAAGGTATGTTGACCAGGATTGAGGCCTTCGTGGACTTGCTTGAGTTTAGAAGAAGGAAGCGAGATGGAAGAACAGTTTGCAACGCTGGATAAGTGTATCAAGAGTAAGCAAATGATAGTATTTCTTATTCTTATGACGTTTGCTTCAATCCTGTTTTACCCCATCTTTGGCCTGAAACGAAGAAAAGGTTTAAAATTGCAGGAACGTGTTAAAGCTGGCAACCGAGCTAAACTTGAAGGCTCCTACGGAATATCCCTTGATGGGGTAGAATGAAGGGGAAATGAAGACTTATCTTGGTATCGATGTTGGTTCAGTTACTACTAAGCTGGTTTTGCTTGACGAGAGTAGTGAACTTTTAGCCTCCATTTACTTGCGAACTCTAGGCAATCCAGTTGACATGGTAAAGCGAGGGCTGGAAGAAATAGGAAGACAGATACCACTCAATGCTGAAGTTTGTGGTGTGGCTACTACAGGAAGTGGGAGGACATTGGCTGGGGTTATGGTTGGTGCAGATTTGGTGAAAAATGAAATTACAGCTCATGCTGTTGCTACTATGTCACGTGTGCCAGATGTGCGGACTATTTTTGAGATTGGAGGACAGGATAGCAAAATTATCATAATTCGTGATGGGGTAGTGACTGATTTTGGCATGAATTCGGTATGTGCTGCTGGCACTGGCAGTTTCCTGGAGCACCAGGCTGAGCGTTTAAATATGCAAATCGAGGATTTTGGGCCTCACGCTTTGAAAAGCAGTAATCCGGCACGTATTGCCGGGCGCTGTACTGTTTTTGCTGAGTCGGATATGATTCATAAACAACAGATGGGTTACCCTATTGATGATATTATCTATGGGTTATGTCAGGCACTGGTGCGCAATTATTTAAACAATGTTGCTCTAAATAAGGAAATTCGGCCCAAGATGGCATTTCAGGGGGGAGTTGCTTTCAATAAAGGAATAATCAGGGCATTTAAGGAGACTTTCCATACGGAAATCTATGTTCCTCTCCACAATGAACTTATGGGCGCTATTGGAGCGGCGATGCTGGCGCGAGGTGAAATGGGAAATAATGGTCGCAGGACGAGATTTAAGGGATTTAGCGTTAGCCAAACAGAATTTGAGGTGTCTTCCTTTATATGCAAAGCTTGCCCTAATCTTTGCGAAATCTCTCAGATTTCTGCTGATGGCAAGACCCTGTCCAGATGGGGAGGGCGTTGTGACAAATGGGAAAGAGTAGAGACTATCGGGTAATCATAATTGGAGGTGGGCCTGTCGGACTGGAGCCTCAGTGGGATGGTGAATTAACTCGGACTGAAAAGCACGAAAGATGCTACAATATGAATGTTGCCAGTGGCAGGCGATAGTTGCTGCAGAGGATGGTGCCATCGCTGCTGTATTGGCGAGAGATTTCTAAGCTCGTACTGAGCACTGGCGAAGGGCATATGGATTGTTCGACCATGCAGCTTAAAATAACAATGGGAGAAGAATATGAAAGTTGTTTTCTTAAAGGATGTTAGTGGAAAAGGGAAAATTGGAGAAATGAAAGATGTATCAGCAGGCTATGCCAGGAACTTTCTGTTACCTCATGGTCTGGCTTTGTTAGCTACGTCAACAGCTATGAAGCAGGTGGAATTAAGGCAGCGGAAAGAAGAAACTCAGGAAGCTCTTGATAAGGCTAAACTGGTTGAGCTGGCAAAACAAATTGAGGGGCAGAAGATTCACCTTGAGGCTCGTGGAGGAAGTGGGGATCGTCTATTTGGCTCTATCACCGCTGCAGAGATAGCCGACGAGTTAAGCCGTGTTATAGATTTCTCCATTGACAAGAAGAAAATAGTCCTGGATAAACCTTTACACCAGGTAGGCACCCACGAAGTAGCTATCAGATTGTCAGGAGATTTAAAGCCGCAGATTAAAGTAGTTATTGAAAAGAAGGATTGAGCATGGCCCAGGAAAGATTACCCCCGCAGGATGTTGAAGCGGAAGGGGCCGTAGTTGCCTCTTTGCTTATTGATTCTGACTCTATATTGAAAGTAGTTAGCTTTCTTAAAGCCGAAGATTTCTCCTCTGAAATAAATCAACTGGTTTACCAATCTTGCCTCTCTCTTTATCAGCGGAACGAGGCTATAAACCAGATTACCGTAGCTCATGAATTGATGCGCACGGATAAGTTGGAGCAGGTTGGAGGCGCTGCCTATCTAAGCCACCTGATATCCACTGTGCCCACATCTTTGCACATCGAGCACTATGCGCAAATAGTATCTAATATGGCAGTTATGCGGCGATTAATTGCTGCGGCGGGGCAAATTGCTGCTGTGGGCTACGAAGCTGCTCCTGATGTTGAAGCCAGCCTCAGCAAATCTGAGGATATTCTTTTTCAAGTGCGTACGAGGCAGGGTTTTCAGGATCTTATCCCAATCCATGATGCAATGGACCGGTACTTTGAGAAGGCTGGACAGGCTACCATATCTGAGGAAGGGGAGACTCCTTATGTTCTGAGTGGTTTTACTGCTCTGGATGATTTGCTGGGTGGGTTACAGAGATCCGATTTAATTGTTTTGGCTGCCAGACCCAGCATGGGCAAAACCAGCCTGGCTCTGAATATCGCCCGAAACGTTGCTGTTGAACAGAAAGCTTGTGTTGCTCTATTTAGCCTGGAAATGTCATGCGAGTCAGTGGTACAGCGGCTTCTGGCCAGTGAATCAGGGGTAGATTTCAGGTCTGTTCGTAGAGGGAATTTTACTGAGAGAGATGAAGCAAAGATTATGGAGGCCAGCGGCATATTATCCGAGGTGCCTCTTTATATTGACGATTCGCCTCAGATCAGAACTGTAGCCATGAGGAGCAAGGCGCGACGGCTTCATTTTGAACGCAATATCGATTTGATAATTATCGATTATATACAGCTGATACAGGGTGAGGGTAGAAATGAGATACGTGTCCAGGAGCTCAGCCGCATAACTCGTTCGCTAAAAATGCTGGCCAGGGAATTGAATACACCTGTATTGGCTATATCTCAACTTAGCAGGGCTGTGGAATGGCGAACTTCTCACGTGCCGCAACTTTCCGACTTGCGTGAAAGTGGCACCATCGAACAGGATGCTGATATCGTCCTTTTTATCTATAGAGATGATATGTACTCTAGTGAGGAAGACTGGGCTAAAATGCATGATATTGTGAATGAACCGTACCCCAGTGGCGTTGCTGATATAATCATAGCCAAGCATCGCAATGGCCCTCTGGGGCAAACCAAGTTGCGTTTCGTGAACAAAGTGGTTAAATTTAAGGGTATTGAGCCTGGGCTGATGGGGACTTCTTAAATGATGTTACCTCTATTGTAACAAGGAGTTTTAGAGAAGGTGTATAAAGGAAATTCTGATTTTGCTTCTTTGCCTGATTCTCTTTTTACTCATGTAATGCCTCAGATTCAGGATATAGCTGAACTTAAGGTAACGATGTGCATTTCTTATTTGCCTCAGCGTAAACGGCGATACCCTCCATTTGTTACTTATGAGGAATTGCTGTCCGATGGCGTCCCAGTGCTTGGAATGGGAAAGGACGCACTTCGGCCTGCACTGGAGCTGGCGTTGGAGCATGGCAGCATTTTGCAGTTGAATTTGAATGTGGATGGTAAATGGCAGGATGTTTACTTCGCTAATGTGGAATCCGTGCGGAAGGCTATGGATAAAATCAAGCAAGGAGAACTTTCTATTAAGGAGAAATCAATGCAGGCGACAGAGGTGCCCAATATTTTCACCCTTTATGAGCAAAATATAGGTATGCTCACGCCGATGATTGTTGAAGAGCTCAAGGAAGCAGCGAAACTCTATCCATCACAGTGGGTCAGTGAGGCTTTTAAGGAAGCGGTTGGGATGAATAAACGCAATTGGAAATACATCGCCCGTATTCTCGAACGATGGGCTAGCGAGGGCAAAGAGAGTGGAACACGTAGGCAAGATATTAAAAAGGGCAACTCCGACAAATACATTAAAGGCAAGTACGGACACCTTGTCAAAAGATAAAGCCGCCGGAAATTCAGCGAATCTTCAGAGTGAAGAAAGCGTTGAAGAGGAATCCTGCCCTATCTGTAAGGGGGCTGGCTTTGTTCACCCTGTTCTGAGTTCCGGACGGCCTGATTTTAGTCGGATAGTGCCATGCTCGTGTAATAAGACAAGGCTGCAAAAAGAAAAACTAAGCTACCTGGAAAAGCACAGTAACCTTGGTTTTCTGTCGCAGCTTAGCTTTGATAATTTGTCTCCTGATGGAGAAAACGATGACGCTATTTCGCAGGAACGGTTCAGGCGTATTTATCAGGCAGCTAAGACTTTTGCTGATAACCCTGAGGGTTGGATAGTTTTTTACGGCACCAGCGGCTGTGGCAAAACTCATTTAGCCTGTGCCATTGTTAATCATCGCTTAAGCCTGGGGAAGGTAGCTTTTTATATGGGAGTTGCCGACCTGCTGGACCACCTCCGCTCTACTTTTAGCCCCACAAGTGATATTAGCTATGATGAATTGTTTGAACAGGTGAAGAATACGCCTTTGCTTGTGCTTGATGACCTGAGTACGGAAAGTGCTACACCATGGGCAAGAGAAAAATTGGAGCAACTTCTCAATCATCGTTTCAATGCCAGGCTTGCAACTGTGATTACAACTGACCTGCCATTAGAGAAATTCGGTGACCGTTTGCTTAGTCGTTTCAGGAATGCTGAAATTTGCCATGTATATACAGTAGCGCAGAAATCTTCACTGGAGTGTTTAGATAGTTTGCAGCTAGAGTTACTGCGGAATATGACATTTGATAATTTTGACCCTAAACGTGTGATTCTCCCATCTGAAGAGCGCCAGAATTTGAAACAGGCATTTCAACTGGCAGAGGATTTTGCCCGTACTCCTGAAGGATGGTTAATATTTCAGGGAGTTAATGGCTGTGGTAAAACTCACCTGGCGGCAGCTATTGCTAATTACCGCATGGCACTGAGTAAACCAGTTTTCTTTGTGGTTGTGCCTGACCTCCTGGACCATTTGCGTTCTACCTTTAGCCCACAGAGCAGTGTAACTTATGACGAATTTTTTGAAGAAATCAAGAAAAACCCACTGTTGATACTTGATGATTTCGGTGAACAATCAGCCACTCCATGGGCTCAGGAGAAGCTGTATCAATTAATCAACTATCGCTATAATGCCAGGTTGCCAATGGTGGTTACCACCTGTCTTTCACTGGATGAGATTGAGACTCGAATCAGTTCACGGATGGTGGACCCGAGGCTAAGCTGTGTATTTAACATTGTTGCTCCCGATTACCGTGGTGATGTAAGCCCTAATCGGAAGAGCAAGCGTACTGAGCCACGTTCCAGGCATTAGCCCCAAATATTGAGCGGTAGCTTCTTACAGGCGGAGCTACCACAGCAATACTTAGAACTTCTCGCAACTTTGTTGACTTGCTTGCCTTCTATGCCTGCATGTATGTGAGTTTTTTCTTCTCCTGCAAGGCGATTCAAAGTTCTTCGAAATGACTTTCCAGACGGGAGCGGTATCTGTCCATGGTTTCCCTGTTTACTAATTTGGGAGGTTTAACCGTGTCTGGGATCAGGGATTTATAGATTCTCCCTTTGAGGCGTTCATTAAATTCCTTCCTGGCTTTATCTATGATTTCGGGATCCATAGCGAGCTCAATAGCTGTCATGGCCATTATCTTAGCAGCAACATCCAGCGCCTTTTTCCCTATTGTAGAGCCGCAGCATGCGGTAACTTGCCAGTTGTGCCAGCCAACGTCTTTGGGGCAACTTGTCACTCCCAGCATAGCAAATGGAGCGAACCAGGTATATTCAGAGTTATCCGAAACTCCGCCAGAACCGCTGCTAAGAGGCATAATGTGGATATCTAAACCTGTTTCAGTAACGCCCAGGTCTCGCTGCATTTTTTTGGCGAAATTCTGCTCACCCTCTGTGAATTTTGGTGCGCCAACGATTTCTAAATTGTCGTGGAGCACCTGGCTGATTGTTTTGTTAGGTATTGCTTCGTGAATTGCGCTGATTACTTCGGCCTCCATCTCTGTTTCTGTAGCCATGGCGGCTGCTTCGGCACATTTATATATCCTGTGAATTACATAGTTCATCTCTTCCGTATCAACAAATCTGCCGATACACCACAGTGTTGCCCTGTCAGGCACCACGGAGGGGAAAGAAGGGCCTACGTCCGGGAATGAGTAGTTAATTGTATTGGCTGCACGAGGAGGGTTGCCTGGCTTGGTATGTTCCCTCAGAAGCTCTATCATGTGTCCCATCAATACTGCTGCATCCAGTGCGCTCCTTCCATGCCAGGGGGAATTACCGTGGGCAGTTCTGCCTCGGAAATGGTATTTGATATTGAAATAAGCGTTGCTGGTGTCGCAGTTAGCCATATTGGCGGCGAGGGGGTGCCAGTCGATAAATGCATCGATATCGTTAAAAAGTCCAGCTCTGGCCATGTAGGGTTTGCCGATACAAAGTTCCTCTGCAGGAGTTCCGAAAATCTTAATCGTTCCCTGTAAGCCAGAATCCGTCATGACATTCTTCAATGCCATTGCAGCCGTGATTGCCGCTACTCCCAAGATATTATGTCCGCAGCCATGGCCTGGAGCTCCTGTAATGACTGGGCTCTTCTGGCTTACACCTTTGTCTTGAGACAGGCCAGGCAATGAATCGTATTCGCAGCTGAAAGCTATGGCTGGTTTTCCTGACCCAAATGTTGCCACAAAGGCAGTTGGCATATCGGCCACTCTTTCCTCTACTGTGAAAGCATTTTTCTTTAAGTATCTGATGATGGCTTCTGAAGATTGGTATTCTTCCATTCCAAGCTCTGCGTAACTCCATATTGCGTCGGAGAGCTGGTAGAGAGCGCCTTTATTACCCTCAATCCATTCTGCTATATGCCTCTTTTCTTTTGCTAAGATTTCCTTCATGATATAACCTCCCGCAATGGCCACAGCATCAATATGTGCATGTTTGCCCTGGCATTCCAGCGTGTATGTTAATATTGTATATAAATCATCTTTTGTTAACAATGGGTGCGATGCGGGCACGCAGTTCTTGATGGTGAAAAGCATGGTGATGTAAACTAAAAATCAGCTTGCTCGTTATATGAGGGCAAAGCACTATTCTTGTGAAAGGAGGTTTAAATGGAGAGGCGTAAATGGCATTTAACTCTGGTGCTGGGTGTATCTCTTCTATTATTCAATCTTGTTGCCGGTTGCACGGTTCAGCAGCCAGAAGAATACTCCAACGCTGGGCAGGAAATCGAAATAGGTGTTGGCGACCGGTTTATCGTGGCCCTTGAGTTTAATCCAACAACAGGCTACCAGTGGGAGGCGGATTTCGACGAAAGCTTTCTCGAGCTGGTGTTGGATGAATTTGAGCCTGGCGAAGCCGAGGAAGGCATGGTTGGTGCTGGTGGTGAGCAAAAGCTTACCTTTGAAGGATTGAAAGCAGGTGGAACCGAACTAACATTGACATACAAGAGGTCCTGGGAAGAGGATTTCGCTGAGCAGAAGGTCTTTGTAGTCTCCATAACATGACGATACTGAGCAGCCTGAAGCTTCCCTGTTTTGCCATTACGGAAATAAGGCAGGGATGACCTCCACCACTACAATTGCCCAGGATTACTCTTGTGATAATTGGGTAAGTAGCTGGATATGTCGCTATAATCTTGTGAGCCAGCGCAGAAAATTGATAGTTGGGACTGGCGATGCTAGAATTTGGCAAATTGCAGCGGTCCAGACGAGTTTATAGTTCAGTTGTAGAAGTGCCAGACAAGGTTTGAACTGGCTGGACTGATCACGTAGAAAGTCATTACAATGACACGATTTGGGTGGGAATTTCTTTATGCCTCCAGGCGCATGCCTGTTATGGGTCGCAATATCGTTGCCACATCCCAACCTTTAGCGGCCCAGGCCGGCTTGAAAATGCTGCGGGATGGTGGCAATGCTGTGGATGCTGCCATTGCTACTGCCATAGCTTTAACGGTAGTAGAGCCTACTATGAACGGAATAGGTAGCGATGCCTTTGCTATTGTCTGGGATGGGGATAGACTGCATGGCCTCAACGCCTCTGGCAGGTCGCCTGATGCCTGGAATGCAGAGCATTTTTCTCAGTTTAAGTCTATGCCCATATTTGGGTGGGATGCGGTAACCGTTCCGGGTGCCGTGTCGTGCTGGGTAGAGCTATCCAGGAGGTTTGGGCGCTTGCCGTTCGAAGAGCTGTTTGAACCAGCAATAAGATATGCTCGTGATGGCTTCCTGGTTTCACCAATCACGGCTGGAGTATGGAGCCTTGCTCCCGAAACATATAAGGATTTTCCTGAACTGGCCGTTGCATTTTTACCACATGGTAGAGCGCCTGAGGCAGGAGAGAAATTTGAATTTAAAGCTCAGGCAAAAACCCTGGAACATATTGCAAAAACAAAGGGTGAGGCTTTTTATCGCGGAGAGCTGGCAGATAAAATAACTGCTCATGCCAGAGCCACTGGTGGTTTGCTTACGAAAGAAGACCTGGCCAGACACAAAGCTGATTGGATTGAAACCATATCTACTCAGTACCATGGAGTTACGCTGCATGAACTTCCTCCGAATGGACAGGGCATAGCAGCATTGCTCATGTTGGGTATTCTTGAATACTGGGATATTCAAAATTATCCTGTGGACTCTGCTGATAGCCTGCACCTTCAACTTGAAGCTATGAAACTAGCCTTTGCGGATGCGTGTCGTCATGTCTCTGACCCAGCCAGTATGGATGTAGGGTGCGAAGACTTACTGAGCCCTGCTTATTTATCCCAGCGAGCCAAGCTGATTGACATGACAGAGGCTCATAATCCAGGTTTTGTCGTTCCTGGATGTGGAGATACTGTCTATCTGAGCGCGGCGGATGCCAGTGGTATGATGGTTTCTTTTATCCAATCCAATTTTTGGGGGTTTGGGTCGGGTATCGTAATACCGGATACCGGAATCAGCCTGCAAAATCGAGGAGCTTGTTTTAACCTGGAGAGGGGCCACCCCAATCAGGTTGGGGAGGGCAAGCGGCCTTTCCATACAATTATCCCGGCGTTTGTGACCCAGGATAGCCAGCCTTTGATGAGCTTTGGCGTAATGGGAGGAGATATGCAAGCTCAAGGGCACGCACAGATTATGGTGCGCATGTTTGATTATCATCAAAATCCACAGACTGCCTGTGACGCTCCCAGGTGGTGTGTGTTTCCGAATAGGGAAGTGGCTTTTGAGCCGGGCTTTGGGCCGGAGGTGTTGGAGGATTTGAGCCAGCGAGGCCACAGGATTAGAAAGGATGTGGAAAGCTCCGGCTTTGGAGGAGCTCAATTAATATACAGGTTGGCTGATGGTTATTGTGGCGCTTCTGATCCCAGGAAGGATGGGCAGGCGGTCGGTTTTTAGAGTCGGTGTGAATAAGTGTTTGGCGATATCGTGTTTGCTATACATGACATAATATTTCACAGGAACAATGTAAGCGGGTATATAAAGAAATAGAAGCTGAAACTGGAAATCGCACAGGAATATCAGGAGAGGAATACTGGTTGCCAATCATATAAAGGAGATAGTAATAATGGAGAGAACAGACAGGGAGATACTTGGCTACAGCAGGTGGCTGGTGCTGGCAGTGGCTTTTCTGGCTATGGCATTGATAAGCCCTTACGAATATGCATGGAGCTCTATCAACCCTTTTTTCTCGGAGAGGTTTGGCTGGGAGCTGAGTAGAATTGAGACCATTTTTACGCTTTTCGTGATATTTCAATCGGGAGCGTCGATTCCAACGGGGGTGCTCAGAGATAAATATGGGCCTCGTTTACTTACGATGATTGCTGGAGCAGTAGCTGCGATGGGTTTATATGCATTGACTGCGGATTCCATCAATGTCATATTGGTCGCATTTGGTATTATTGGCAGCTTTACGGTGGGAGTGATTTATAGCAATGCGGTTAACACTGCAAATAAATGGTTTCCTGATAAGCGTGGAATGACGGCTGGCCTCATTGCTGGTGCCTTCTCATGGGGCTCGATACCCTTTATTTTCTGGATTAGAAGCAGCGCAACTGTGACAAATTACACCCAGATTATATGGAAAATTGCCTTAATAGCGGGAATAGTCATTATTGCTGCGGGGTATTTCTTGAAAGACCCCCCGAAGGGTTGGTCGCCGCCCGGGTGGGCGCAACGTAAGAGGAGAGTAAAAAGACCGTCCACTCACCAATTTACTTTGAAGGAGACTTTGCATACCTGGCAACTGTGGGCATTGTTTCTATCTTTTCTACTCATCTCCGGAGCGGGCTTGATGACAATTTCAAAGATAGTGAGATATGCTGACGATATTGGCTTTGCTGCTGTGGTGGCTACCGCGGCTGCTGGTGGCCTGGCCGTTACAAATGGCCTGGGAAGGCCGGTTATGGGGTGGGTATCGGACCATGTGGGGCGCGAAAACATCATGATTCTATGTTTCACATTATCTGGAGCGCTAACGTTTGGCATCTCTTTCTCAGGAGCAATTAACTCCTCAACCGGGTTTATAGTGTGCACACTGGGAGCCCTGTTTTTCTGGGGGCCATTGTTTGCATTGTTTCCTGCTATTTGTGGTCATTATTATGGGGAAGATTACGCAGCATCGAACTACGGAGTTCTATACCTGGCGAAGCTGGGAGGAGGAATCTATGGAGGCTATCTCTCAGCGCTCGTTATCGTGCATTATGGTTTTGGAGCATCATTTATCGTAGGTGGAATCATGCAGATAATAGCCGGGTTAATTATTATTCTCCCCAAGCATATGCCCCCGATTTGGAAGCAAGATCAGGAAGCATCGCTCCCCCAGGTGTAATAAGGCATTTTCCAGGTGTGATAGCTAGACAATCGTTCTCACTCGTTCTCACTGGAAAGACCAGGGCATTCTGGTTGAGCTCATCAGAAAGTGGATTCAGTGTTCAACTACTAGATTGCCTTCCTTTATTATATATTTGACATTCTCTCTGTTTAATAGAACATCTATATTGCTGGTTGGGTCTTCCGAAACAACAAGCAAATCAGCCAATTTCCCCTTCTCTATAGTGCCTACCTTCTCACTAATACCACAAGCTTCAGCCCCGAATTTGGTGGCTGAGGTAATTGCCTGTAAAGGAGTCATTTCTAAGATATCCACAAGAAGCTTTATTTCAGCGATATTTTGTTCACCATACGGAGTGATATCGTCTCCCCATACATCAGAGCCCAGCAAAATCTTCACACCATTTTTCATCGCCCTTTTCCAACCATTTACGAGACATTTTACGATCTCCTTTTCTGGTTCTGGTCCGGTAAAATGATCAGTCATCGTTGGAGTGATAAAGATGTCTTTCTGGACCATCTTTTTGCAAAGTTCTTCGTCCAGATTATCTCCTTCTGCATATTGACAATGTTCAATCGTATTTACTCCAAGTTCTACTGCTGCTCTGATAGCCCGCATATTGGTAGCATGGCACATCACTTTCAAGCTAACCATATTAGATTCGTCCATAATCGTTCTCATTTCTTCCATGCTGAAGTGCACATCCTCGAGTCTGTCAGTTTCGCTCATACCAGCACCTGTTGACACAAATTTAATGTGGTCTACATTCTGGCCCATCAACTTGCGGATTGCTTTGCGGATTTCCTCTACCCCATCTACTGTCCCAACAGGGGCCTCACTTGCCCCTGAGCGGCACAGGCGCAGCCCACAGGCCATTACTCGTGGTCCAATTATCGTTCCTTCCTCTACCGCTTTTCTTAAATCAATATCAAATTTTAAGGCTCCGCCGCCACTTCTTACTGTTGTAAATCCATAATCCAGCATTTTTCTTGCTTTAGCGACTGTTCTGATAGCTTGCAAAGACTCCGATTCAGCAGCCCAGTCTAAGGGGTTAGTGCTTCCGAAACCTCCGAAATGAACATGGCTATCTATCAAGCCAGGCATTAAGTAAAACCCAGACATATCAATTGTCTGGGTTTTATCCTCCAGCCTCACTGACTTTCTATCTCCTACTTCTTCTATTACACCATTTCTCACAACGATAGCGGTGTCCTTTACAGGAGTATCTCCATTACCATCTATTAGTGTTGCCCCAACCAACGCATATTCCTTCTCTAATTTCATATTCCTTAGCCTCATCTCTCAGGTTTCACGTTTATGAATGTTCAACTGCTAGATTACCATCCTTTAGAACATATTTGATATTTTCTTTATCCAGCAGGATATCTACGTTTTTGCTGGGGTCTTTTTTAACTACAAGTAAATCAGCCAATTTCCCCTTTTCTATAGTTCCAACCTTATCACCGATAGTGCAAGCTTCAGCTCCGAATTTGGTGGCTGAAGTGATTGCTTGTAAAGGAGTCATTCCTAGGATGTCTACGAGGAGTTTAATTTCCCCGATATTATATTTCCCATAGGGTGTAATAGGGTCTGCCCATGCGTCAGTGCCCAACAGAATCTTCACGCCGTTTTTGATTGCCCTTTTCCAGCCATTTACCAAATACTGTGGTATTTTCGCTCCTGCCCCCATTTCAATAAAATTTATTGATAGCGTGGGTGTAAGAAAAATGTTCTTCTCGGCCATCTTCTTGCATGTTTCTTCGTCCAGTTCGTCTCCATCTTCATTGTCGCCATGTTCAATTGAGTTTACCCCAAGTTCTACTAAGGTTTTGACGCTTTGCAGGTTTTCTGCGTGGCACATCACTTTAAAGCCAAGCATGTGAGATTCATCCATGATCGCCTTCATTTCTTCCATGCTGAAGTGCATATCCGTACATCTTTCCTTCTCCCAGGCGCTACCGCCTGTTGCCCAGAATTTAATGTGGTCGACATTCTGTGCAACCAGCTTGCGGATTGCTTTGCGGATCTCTTCTACCCCGTCAACTGTTTGAGCCTTGGGGCGGTTTTGGGCAGCCCATTCCTCCGGAATCTCATATATGTCCCTGCGCACAGAATCCCCATGCCCTCTTGACCTACAAAGGCCAAGTCCACAAGCTAGTATTCGTGGGCCGGGTATTGTTCCTTCTTCTATCGCTCTCTTCAAATAAACATCATATCTTGAGCCTCCGCTTCTTACGGCCGTAAATCCGTGGTCCAGAAGTTTCCCCGCTTCAGCGACTGTTCTCATAGCTTGGAGGTAATTTGGTTCAATAATGCTATCTATGAGTGGGCCATGTGCAACGCCAATAATGTGGACATGAACATCTATTAAACCAGGCATTAGATAGAATCCAGATATGTCAACTTTCTGGATTCTACCCTCCAGCCTCACTGACTTTCTATCGCCTACTTCTTCTATTACACCATTTCTTACAACGATAGTGGTATCCTTAACAGGAGCATCTCCATTACCATCTATTAGTGTTGCCCCAATCAACGCATATTCTTTCTCGAGTTTCATATTGCTCATAGTTTTTGAGCCTCCTTTTTGATTGATAACCTATTATACACTTCTCGCCAGGGGATTTTATGCTGGCTGCCAACATGGTTAATACTGAGTTCTGGAAAAATGTATTTATTTCAACAGCCAGAATTATTTAAGTCTGATATGTACCCATTGCAGATAGGATGATCATTACTGCAATCCAGAGTGAGAGCAGGGCCCACCCATAAGCTCTAGGTTTCTCCCTGAAATATGCTATAGCTGTGGCCATCAGTGCCACAGAAGCACAGGAACAACCTATCACCAACCCAAACTGGATAAATCCGTCGCCGGTATTTAAATTATGTAGCCAGAAATTCCCTCCCGGGAATCCCTTGCCCACCTGTAGCCAGATCGTTTCAGGGCTTTTTCCTTCCCAAATGGCAGTGAAAAGGTAGTGGGGGTTCGTGAAATTATTATCTAGAGATGCTATGGCTACTACAGGGCCTATTGTGCAGATCACTGCTGCCGTGATGCAAAGCCAGTAGATAAATCTTCCATAAACAACTTGTGAAAGAGGGATTTTAGGTTTATCCATATATCTTAACTGCCACCTCCAAATTTGGGAAATTTACCCATGATAGCGAGGACAACTCCCGCCATGATAATTAACAACGCAACTACGTAGGCGGCTCCTGGGAGGCTGGGAATATATCCCAGGTTTACCAAGCCTTTGGTTACCAGTCCAAAGCTTGAAAAAACCATTATCCCGATCAAAATAAATCTTATAGAAGTAGCTCTAACTCTAATTAAAACATGTGCTCCTATTATTCCTCCCATAACCAGTCCAGCCAGCCATGGGGCTACAAACAATGGAATTATTGCTCCGGCATGAAGATAAGGCCATACTGTTATGCAATTTCCCATACCGATTAAGATTCCACTAGAAGCAACTGCCACCTTAAGCGGGATTTCCATTATGAGGTTCATTGAAGGAACTATTGCCCATCCCGCTCCTAAACCGAAAAACCCAGAAATCATACCAATGCCACACGTAGCCACAAGTCCCCATCCAGCTCTGGTTGCCTTATAATCAACAACTTGTTCCAGAGATTTTTCATAGTAAGGCTGAGTAATTCCTAACCATTGAGTAAAACTATCTACCTTCTTCACTTCGGGCCATTCCCTTTTCACACCCCCCCGAAGGAAGTAAAGAGCAATCGCTAGAACAATGCCACCAAGCGCTATTCTAATAATTCCTTCACCATTTATCCCCGTCTGGTTGGCTACCCATAACGCACCTTGAGCACCTATGAAACCGCCTATTCCATAACCACAGCAACAGTAGATAGAAAGTTTCAGGTTGCCTATCCCGCTCTTCGTAAATGGCCCCGTAGATGCTAACCCACTGAACATTGCTATTATCAGACCAGTTCCTCTAATTATCAGGCTGTCAATGGGTGTGAAAGCTAGCATAAAGGGGGTGAATATAGTTCCACCCCCAACCCCAGCCACAACAGCGATGGCGGCGATCACAAAACTCAGCAAAAAAAATCCAAAAAGTAATCCAGTTATACTGGTTAGAGCCATGCCTTCATGAGGTGTTTCTGCTCCCCTTGATATTAACAGCAGGGCCAGGTATGACAGAATAACCACAGCCGCCATTACACTTATTCCAAGCCATGGTGATTGAGACAATTCTATGTTCTTAGTCTGTATCTTCACGCTCTTAGCTTATGCTTTCGAAAAATTCTTCTATGATACCCAAATTCCTTTTCTTGATGACCAGGTTGAACATTTTGTCTTTCGCCTCTGCTGGAAGTAGTTCAATGCTTCTAGTGGTGGCGGAATCGAATTTAGCCATTGGGTACAACTGTAAAATCTTATCCTTCTGTTCTTTTGTGCATTGTAGTTGGAGCACTTTCATTCCTGCTAATACATCTTTAGCTACACTGGCCAAGCCAACCTGGTTCAATTTATCATGCCGCTCTTCGTTGATCCATAAATTGATAGAACACATTTCAGGGATTTTTGACCTCCTTAAATTTCATTACAGACTGTTGCTGTCTGCCTATTCCCTATAATATTGAAAGTTCAAATATAGGTTGCCTTTTGTTCAAATATTCCTCTGTGCAGAAGGGAAAGCCAAAACCATACTCATGGGCGCACTCCATCAGATTATCAAACACCTCCGGCCTGAAAATAAGTTTGGTGGGTTTAACCTTATCCTGTATCATACTCCTAATCATAGTGCCACTAAATGCTTGTTTTTCCTGGCTATGTCCACAGAGTCCGGAATAAGTTACCTCTCCACATGTTGGGCAATACCACCATTCCAAAATACGTATTGGTTTGATATTCAGTCTAGCCTCAGGAATTTGATCAAATATTCTATGGGCATCATACGGATCATAATAAGTGCCCACGCCTGCATGATCTCTTCCGAACATATGATGGGTGCAACCCAAATTCTCTCTCAAAATGGCATGAAAGATAGCCTCTTTTGGCCCAGCGTACCGCATATCCCATAAAGCAATAGAAACCATATGTATATCATCTCTAAAATATCTAGTTTCATGTAGTACTTGGTGTCCTAAGACAATAGCCTCATCTATGTAGTCTCCCACTCGCTTTGGCCCAATGATGCAGCTCACCAATATTCCTGTTTGTAGTTTTTCCACTGGTAGTTCGCCATTGGCAGAAAACCAGGCTCCTTTCATTAGCCATTCATGACCGCTATGAGGCACATTTCTAGTTTGGTGTGCCACTATTCTCTGCCAGCCTCTCTCCGCAAACCTTTCCCTCATTTCCTTAGGTGGATACCAAAACTTATCAAATGGTGGATTAAATCTGGGGGTATTCACTAAGGTGACTTTTCCCTCGATGAAGCTGTTTCCCATCTCATTAAGCATTCTTACCCCAGGGTGTTTTGCATCAGTTGTGCCCAGCACAGACTGTGCTATTTTTGCCTTATCGTAACTAAATATCTGCTTTACCTCTAAGGTAGCCAGAGCCTTATCTTGATAAACGAGCAGAACAGTGTCTCCTTTCTTAATTCCTTTCTCATTGATTTCCTCACTGGAGATGTCAAACATAATGGGGATAGGCCAGAGTATGCCGTTCACCAATGTCATCTTCTCGCACACCGTCTCTACATCTGCTTTGCCCATAAAGCCTTCCAAGGGGGTAAAAAAACCATAGGCGATGTTGATGCACTCTCTAGCGATTCGCCCGGTAATAGCTATCTGTTTTAATCCTCTAATACAGTCCTTCGCCTCAGATGGCGAAGCCATCACTCTGTCCACGATCTCTTTGCCGCCATGTCCTACGTATCTCATTTTGGTGCCATCCTTTTAAATCTTCAGAATAAATCTGCCCACATCCAACTTTGCCATCTCTGTTTTCCTCAATGTTGTCACTCCAAATTCACATGTATCCCAGTTGGCGCATTCTCTCCATTGCCTTTTCCTTGTCTTGTCTTCTGCCGGCCCTTTCAGGCACATTCTCGATGTTCTGTTCCCATGCAGGCACACCAACTTCCCCTGGGTTACTGGTAGTTCTGGCTCCCAAAGAACGATAGCCTATCTCATAAAGTGAACAGTAAGGGATGTTGTATAATTTGGTGGTATTCCATATATCTCTTTCTGTGAAGTGCAGAGTTGCAGATATTCTTGTATGCTCGGGCATTAAATATCCGCCCTCTTTTTTTGTGAAGTATTCATCGCTCTTCCTTGCCGTTTGTTCATCCCTTCGGAGGGCCATAAACATAGCTTTTATATTGTTCTCTTCAACAAACTGATTAAACATAACCGTTTTCATCAGGTGATTGCCCTGTTGAGATTCTGCTTCAAAGGTAAAAGAATCTTCTTTAGAGCCAATTCGCTCTAATTCAGCTTGATTCCGTTTATTTAGGTCTTTAACTTTAACGGTGTTGCCCAGGTGGCTCATAGCGTTCTTAAGTACGTCAAAGTTATAAAGCCATTGGAGGTCTATATTCCATTTTTTTGATGTCTTTATGAGAAAGTCTGTGATCTCTGGAAAAGCATCGCCTTCATCAATAGTCATGACTTTAGGAAGATCGATATTATCTTCCGTACATACTTGACGAATTATCCAGAGATTCGTAGTGCTATCTTTCCCGCCCGTCCAGGTAATAGCTGTATCAATGGGGTTAAACCTCCTGAATGTCTCACGGATTACCTCCTTTGATTTGCTGACTAATTCGGCACATTTCCTTTTCTTTTCTTGTTCTGTCATTTTTCTCCTTTCGTTTATTTTTGTTAACTGAGCCATCTTCTAATTCTTGGCTTCAATTTACCTCGGGATTTTGTTTAATGGTTTCAATTTAATCTCTCTGCATCAGGAGATGTGTCAATAACCCAGGAAGCCAAGTCGTGTTACCATAGCCTCTTCTCCGTTTTTGGGTGGCGTACCTGGCGCAGGTTGCTTCTTTATAGACATAGGCCCAGGATTTTTTAGCCCCGAGTAATCCATTCCATATCGGTAGGCAGAATAAACCATGTGGCTTCTCGTTTTAGCTGGGTATGGTTCATATGAAGGCAGGTTGTTAGTAAACTCCCATACTATCTCGGATGCAGAGTTAACTTCAATGATCCTCCCCGTTGTTCCTTCACAAATCAAAGTATTTTCATTGGGCAGTCGCTCAGAGCTTCCCAATGTTGGTGAGTAGAAATCAAGGCACTCCTCACGCCCACCACCATATATCCAGACCATGTCATTAGTTTTTGGATTAACCTCAATAACTCTCGAAAAACCCCATGCGAATCCATATGGATGCATGCCGTTATCAAATACTAAGATATTGCCGTTGTCTAGCATAGTAGGGCAATGCTGGTGTGATAACTCGCTTTCTCCCCATTGCCATTTAGTGTCACCTGTTTTCTTATCAATGATAGCGATAGTATTACTCAGCATAAAGCTGATCAGGATATTTCCGTCAGGCAATTCACTAACAGCATTGGCATGGAGCCACGTGCTACGTGGGCAGATTGGGCAGCGAGGGGTTGTACTTGGGTCGAGATGTTCATGAACAATCCATTCCCAGTTCACTTTTCCATCATGTGTGATTTCCTGAATAGCATCACCCCACATTGTCCCCTTGTTTTCAGTCCCAGTATCGCCTCCTTTAACCTTAGCTGCAATTTCATCAGGCAGTTTTACCCATTTGAGAACCAAAGTATTCCCATTTCTCGTGCGGTCAAAGGCATGATGTAAATAAGGGTCTTTGTATTGCCATAGTACATTGCCATCCCAATCTAACTCCGCTATGATTCCAGCAGTGCCTTCAATGTCAGCTAGCGGGCTGCTGGCAATTTTGCCAGCACAAAGTACATTTCCATTAGGAAGAAGTTTGGCATCATGGCCGGGTTGATAAGGTGTCGCCCAACGGTTTACAAGTCTACCCATCATGTCGATGAGCCAAATTCCCTTTCCCTCCGTCGGAGTGAAGAGAGTAACGCCGTTATAGGCTTTTGTAGAGTCATAAAACATTACACCTTTGAGGCTAGTTCTAGCGTAACTCATTTTAGTTTTTCCTCCTAGTGAATCTATTACACGTCAAAATATACAAGGTTTTATATCTTTAGCGAAGGCATCAGGCCCCCAAATTCGATTAACCCAGGCGAGATTTTCTGGGGCTAGGTCTTTCCCTTTAAGCCCAGGATAGTCATAGGGATAACGATGCACTCGCCATATCTCATTCTTGAGTCTGCCAACATATTGAGTGTAACGTGGATTAACATACTCCCATACTATTTCACCACTGGGCGTTACTTCAAACATTCTCCCCTTGGATGTCTCAATTATGACCGTATTGCCATTGGGTTGCCGTTCACAACCCCCAGAATGAGCTGAAAAGAAATCAGACGGAGGATTAGCCTTATATTCCCATACTATGTTATCTGTTTTAGGATTGAGTTCAACTGCCCGTGAATATTCTGGCTTATATTCATGACGGTGTGTTCCATTATCAAAAAGAAGGATGTTTCCATTGTCTAACTCTCTGCAATCATGCTGGTGGAAGATTTTACCCCTACCATATCTTCCAATCACTTTCCCAGTTTTGTAATCAATCTTAGTAACCTGATTTAAATAACGCGTGCTCAGTAGAATATTCCCATCGCGGCAAATCCAAACAGAATTCAAGTAAGGCCACTGCGAGCGATTTTCCAATAGGCATAAGGTATCTATTTCAGGATCAAGGTGCTCATATGCAAGCCACTCCCATACCCTGTTACCATCACGGTCAATTTCAACAAGGACATCGCCCCATATCTTCCCATTTAGCTCAGTTCCAGGACGACCTCCTTTTACTTTAGCAGCAATTTCATCTGGGACAATTCCTTTTGGTTCCCAGGCAACATACATAATATGGCCATTTGGCATTACAGTGAAATCATGGCCTTGATAGGGCACCTCGGTTTGCCAGACTATATTGCTATCCCAGTCAAGCTCAATAAGTATGCCGCCAAGGCCACTGAATTCCTCTGACCAGCCTAATCCCAATTCTGATATTGTTTTCAATTTACCTGCAAAGAGAACATTACCATTGGGCAGAAGTATTCCATGGCATCCTGGAGGATAGGGTGTTCGCCACCGATGAACAAATCTACCTTCCATGTCCATTAGCCAGCAATACTCAATCTGAGACTCTAACTCCCAAAAGGGGCAGAAAAAATTGTAGCCGTTATAGGCTTTAGTGGAGTCATAAACGGTGATGCCCTTTTGTCCTGTTTTTGTAACACTCATCTCGAGTCCTCCTTTTTTCCACTTATTAAATCAACAGTTTGTACTGAGACTTTTATCCAATCTAAAACAACAGCTTTAAACTCTCACTTCTAGCCAAGTAAGATATTGCTGCTCGCGGGGCTCCATTGTAGTACTACTTCTTCACCCGGTGAAAATTGGGTTTCTTGCCCAAATTCACATGTATCCCAGTTGGCGCATTCTCTCCATTGCCTTTTCCTTGTCTTGTCTTCTGCCGGCCCTTTCAGGCACATTCTCGATGTTCTGTTCCCATGCAGGCACACCAACTTCCCCTGGG
>Ga0272442_10000662_pt1 | contig 54258 bp, 24 predicted proteins | sample SSMForm2O_FD_200262 | JGI IMG/M metagenome (GOLD analysis project Ga0272442, IMG submission 200262) | Marine sediment archaeal communities from Little Sippewissett salt marsh, Falmouth, MA, United States - SSM-Form-2O | ecosystem: Environmental > Aquatic > Marine > Wetlands > Sediment ... | reverse complement strand
CGGGACGAGCCAAGTGCTTAGAGCCGCGTTTTTCGCGAAAAAGTGGGCTGTAAGGGGCTGTTGCGCAATGTGCAAACCGCGAAGACACGACCCCTCAGCCCATACGGTGGATAATCCGTGGTGCGACCCCTGAGGCGACCAAGACACGACCCCTCAGCCCATAGGTTGGATAATCCGTGGTGCGACCCTGAGCCCTGAGCCCTGAGCCCTGAGCCCTGAGCCCTGAGCCCTGAGCCCTGAGCCCCTGAGCCCTTATGTCGCCGCTTGTGCGGCCATGAGTATGCGAGCCGAGTACAGTTCCTCGATATCCCGCATCAACGCGCCGCACCTGCGCACCAGTTGCTCGTGCGAAAGACGAACACCGGCCTTTCTTATGTTGTCGATCTCCGCGTGGATCAGCTTTCCGCAGTGCCTGAAGTCGTAGATTTCCCGGCGGGACTTGGCATGGGAGAATAGCGTCCGCTTGATATCGTTGAAGGTGTCTCTGGGCAGCGAGTCCCTGCGCCTTTCGGGGATATCCACACAAGGGAGGTTCCCGTAAAGCTCGTAGAAGGCTTCTACGGTAGGCAGCGCGGCACCGGTGAACGCGCGCTTGAGGATCTTGAGGCTGCTCATCATGTTGTTGATGAGGTCAAGTGCCAACTCGTCGTTCTCGCTTCCGCTGACCACGCCGAAGCTCCACTCCCCCCAGCACGAGAACGCCAGCGGCCGGGGGCAACCTTTGCATTCCTTGTCGTTCGGGCACCGCAGTCCCGGTGGCAGGTAGCTCACCGACTGCTTGCGGTCATCGCCCGTCTCCTTGGACGTGGTTTCGGGCAGACCGTCCACCGTAAACGGGGTGTCGGGCAGGCAGTCCACTTGCCCACGTTTGTGGCACTCGAGCACAGGCTCGCTATCCTCATTGCCCAAGCGGGCAAGGTCGTCGGCCCACGCCGTCAGGCTTACCGGGATGGGCATGATCGTCAGCTTCATTCCCTGCTCGTCGGGGTACAGGAGCTCACCGTCCTCGCCTCTGGTTGTCAGCAGCTCGATGAGCGTCGAGTACCAGTGCCTCGCAAACACCCAGTCCTTGCTGCCGGCGACGCCCTGCTGGAAGGCCTTGGGCTTGTGCACCGTAACGGCCGTCCTTGGTGCTATGTTCTGGCCGTAGAACTCGTTGAAGAGGAACAGAGCCTTGAGGAGCTGAACGTAGACGGTGTCCCAGTCCACGATCTCGTAGTCCTCGCGCACCTCGATGCTCTTGCCCCCGCAGCTCCAGGCCAGCTCCAGGAAGGAACACACGAAGGAGTCGAACGTCTGCCACTCGATCTGCATCTTCTTGCCGGTTATCTTGCAGATGGCGATGATCTCTTCCCATGTCTTCGGGAGCTTTCCATCGGCAATCCGCTCCGCCGCTGCACCTCTCATGCTCTCGGAGCAGCGCTGATACTCAGGCTGATCGAAACGGTCGAACCTGCTGCGCAGTGCCGAGGCTCGACAGGCTTTCTCCAGCGTCTCCGCGACAGCCGTGCGCCAGGGCTGGCAACTGTGGTTTGTGAGTATGCGCTGCAGCTCCTTGCTTGCCCAATCGCGCACCAGTTCCTCGCCCACAGCTTTGAGCAGTTCGCCGCAGTCGCGGCTCCTGGTATACCTTGCGTCGAAGCACTTGCTCAGCAATGCGTGTTCCGGGTTTTCGCGTTCGCCAAGAGTGTCCTTGAGAGTCTCTTCCTCCTTCGCCGCAAGGAGCTTCTGGGCCGTTTCGGAACCGCAGCCTAAAAGCAGCATTTTCTCCATATTGCCTACTAGCTCCAAGCAGTTCTCTGCAGGGTGAACCCGGAGGCGATACGTTCTCCTGCCCTTGGCGGAGAGATGAGCTGCCAATCCGAACGCGTCGCCTTCTTCGCCCGCCTCGCCTGACCCTAGTTCCCTGTCTAGCATGCGCAGGGCCGTGCGCATGAGCGCCGCTTCCTTGTCGTAAAGGGCTTTGAGATGTTCCGAAACGTCCTCGCGCCTGAACGTGTGGTTCCTTATGATGTCCTCGCGGCACACGAGCAGCCCCACGTTCGCATCGTACGGAACGCACAACTCCTTGGACGGATCCCAGTGTTCGCCGAGCAACCCCTTGTACTCCAGATCCCTTATTGGCTTGGATCTGGTCTCGCCGAACAGCCTTAGCTGGTCCTTGGGCAATCCCATGAGAAACGAACTTCCCGCGGGGTGATTTGCAAGCTTCTTGTAGATCTCATTGATGGTGTCGAGAAAGGGGCTCTTGTGTCTGAACGTCTTCGGACCGTTGCCGCCCTCGGTTAGGGCTTTTCTCTCCAACTCGATCCAGTGCTCCCAAGTGCCGTCACCGTACATCTCCTTGATCAGGGGGCCGAAGTGGGACAGCGACATGAAGTCCGCGATGTCCTTCCAGCCTAGCTTGTTCCCACCCGACTTGCAGTGCTTGAACAGCCTCATCAGGGAGTTGATCAGATGGGGGTACTCCTCGGGCAAGGAGTTCACGTTGGATGCTCCCTTTCGAAGCGCCTCTTCGATGTCGCAGCGCAACTTGTAATTGCGGTACCAGCTCACCCAGTAGGAGTCGAAACTGGCCAGGTACATGTCCGTCTTAAGGGGCACGTTCCGCAGGCGGCGTTGCCCCTCGAATACCGTCTGCATGCTCATGCGATCGAACAGGCGCGTGCGCAGGGCCGGGTAAGACTCGGGAACGTCGTACTTCACAAATGCTTCCCACGCATCCTTCTGCGGCTGGTTCTCCGCGAATAGGACGACCTTCCCGTCTCCGGGATAGGTCGGATAGAACTTGATTCCCTTTTCGGGGATGATGTCGTACGCGCACCTTCGGGCCTGGTTGGGAAGCCACCGGGCCTTGGTAACCCGACAAAACGAGCGCGACTCTATGCTGTCCGAGTTCTCGTGGATCAAGGCGTTGAGGTTGTATCCTACCGAGGACTGAATCGACGGCTCGTAGCTCGCGGGGACGCGTACGGGCTCGGGGCGCAGCATGATGTCGGTATCGCAGTAGAAGCTCTCCGAGATGGCACGACTCGTCTCGGTCATCTGGTAGTGGTATTCGCTCGTGAAGAGGATCGTTGCCGTGTCTCCGAAGGTGCCGCGTAGCGCACGGCACAGTGCATTCAGGATGACCCGCGGGCTTCTCTTCTTGGGGAAGTGTTCGGAAAGCACGTTGATCAGGGCATTGAGTGAGTCGATTACCAGCAGGCGATGGCCCTGTAGCGAAGCTGTCTCGTCGGCCCTTTTCTTGAGCAGGCCTGCGATCGTCGCCGCCGCCGCGGGAATGCGGGCGATCCCGGCGCTGGCCATCAGTGCCAGTTGAAGAGGATTGAGGCTCGCCATCCCGCCGGCTTCTTTGAGAAGATCAGCTATCGTATCGCAGATTGTTTCGGAGAGCTTATCGTCCTCTTCCTCCAAGGCCATCTTCTGAATCCACTCGCGTACATCGTCGGTGGATGCGCAGTGGAGATTATCCTTGGGTGTCTCGAGCGAAAAGCCATAGGCCCCGCTCATTCTTCTGCAGAGCTGCTCCGCGTCTTCTTCGAGGGACAGGAGCAGGCCATGGTGTGTCTTCTCGGAAGAGCGGAGGAACTTGTCCAGAATCTGGAGGGCCAGGGTGGTCTTGCCCGATCCCGGTTCGCCGCGGACGATGAAGACGCTTCCCATGCGTATTCCGCCGGAGCCTCTCGACCCCAGCATCTTGTCCAGTTCCGGCTCACCCGTGAGAATGTAGCTGTCGGTCATGATTAGCCCCTTGGCCGATTGCGGCGATCCATAGGCAACAGCGTTATCGTAGCGATGGCGTCCAAGCCCTCCCTTAATGTATACGCAGCCTCTCCCTTTCGGTTCACCCTGTCAAGGTCAGATCCCGTTGAGCCATTGCCAGTTATGGAGAAGTCAGTGGTGCCACGGCCCTGGGTCACGGCGATATCGGGGACTTCCGCTTCCGGGGACAACCCTAGCAGCCCGTTGAAGAAGGTGCCATTGGCACCGAGCCTGAGAGACGAGAAAGGAGAGAGTAGACCGCCCTTCGACCCTTCGGCAGGCTCAGGGCAGGCAGGCTCAGGGGCTCTCTATGGAAAAGCCTTGAGCGCAGTCGAAAGGCAGGAGAGGACTAACCTTCCCAATGTGGTCCTTTCCGCTGCTCCAGCAGGCCGTTTTCAACGGCCTGCTAAGGGCCCAAAGCGGTTCTTTGGGCGCGGCGGATCTCGGGGTCCTGTGTGGCGCAGGTTATTATGTTAACTGCCCGTTGTGCAGTCGCTTCTGCCCGATTTCCGGGCAGTGGATGCTTGTGACCTGAATGCTTGCGGTGTATTATGATGATGTAGTCGAAATGCACCTGTGCGCCCGGGCGTTCACACGTTGCCCGGGGCGCGATGTAACGCTGGGGGGCTTGCATGAGGTTCTTCTTCTATCTCTTCCTCGGTTTCGGACTGGCCTTCGGCGTGCGGGGGAATCCGCACGGCCGTGGCCGCGGGCGGCCTCGCGGCGCGCGGGTGGCCAAGCGCCTCAAACATTTCGCGGAGATCTACCGCAAGCGGGGTATCCGCGGCGCAAGGAAGCTGGCGCGGCTGCACCGCCTGCGCCTGCGCTACATTCGACGCAGGTGGCACGTCCCGGTCATCCTCGAGCCCCTGCCCGGCAAGGACACCACCAGCATCGACTTCCGCAAGCTGCGCAGGCGCGGCGTGCGCATCGACGCGAAGAGTCGCCACTTCGTCCGCGCGCTGGTGCCCTTCGGCCGGCTGCAGAAGCTGGAGGGAATGGCCTGCATCTCGCGGGTCCGCACGCCCAGCCTGGCCAGGGCCGTCGGCGGGATCGGCGCTGTCGAGTCCGAGAGCGTGGCCCTCACCGGCGCCGGCGACGTGCAGGCCGCGGGTATCACCGGCAGCGGCGTAGGCATCGCCATCGTCGACCTCGGTTTCATCGGCGTGGGCGCGGCCATCGCCAGCGGCGAGCTGCCGGCCGACACAGTGATCGTGGATCTCCCGGGCCCGACCGGCGACGACAGCGAGACGGTCACCGAACACGGCACCGGCGTCGCCGAGCACGCCGCGGACATGGCCCCCGGCGCGCGGATCTACTGCATCCAGGTGGACGACGAGGTCGACCTCGAAAACGCCGCCGCCTACTGCGCGACCAACGGCATCAGGATCGCCAATCACTCGGTGGGCTGGGTCAATGCCAGCTACTACGACGGCACCGGGCCGATAAACACGATCGTCAACAACTCGCGGGCAGACGACGGCGTCTTCTGGACGGTGGCCGCCGGCAACGACAACGGCTACCACTGGCGCGGCTCGTGGCGCGACGACGACGGCAACGGCTGGCTCAATTTCGCCGCCGGCGACGAGAGCAACGCGCTGGTCAGCGACTACTCGCAGGCGAGCATCTTCCTCAACTGGAACCAGTACGGGAACTGCCAGACCGACCTCGACGTCTACGTCTATCGCCGGCGGAAGACCACCGGGAGTTGGAGCCTGGCGGCGGCCAGCACTCTGGTCCAGGACTACCCGGACGACGAGCCTTCGGAAGCGGTCTACTTCAGCTACTCCACGAGTTACGTCTACCACGTCTTCGTCCACTGCTACTCCGGTCCGACTTCAGGGCTGGACATGACCATGTACAGCTTCTACAACCAGTTCCAGTTCAACGTGCCGTCCGCCAGCATCAACGACCCGGCCTGCGCCCCCGGCGCCTTCTGCGTGGCCGCCGTGAACCAGGCCGACTGGACCAGTGCCGAACCGCCGCCGGAGTGGTTCTCGAGCCAGGGCCCCACCAACGACGGCCGGCTCAAGCCCGACCTGGCCGCGCCCGACGGCACCAGCTCCCAGACCTACGGCCCGCTCGACGGCTACGGCACCAGCTTCAGCTCGCCGACGGTCGCGGGCGCGGCGGCGCTCGTACTTCAGGCCAATCCGAGCTTCACCGCCGACCAGATCGGCGCCAGGCTCCAGCAGCTGGCTGTCGACGTGGGCGACACCGGCGAGGATTACATCTACGGCGCGGGGCTGCTGGACCTGCGCGGCCTGGTCGCGCCGATATCCATCGGGAGCGTGGCGGTGACCCATCCGCCCGACCCCAACGACGTGCCCAGGTACTCGAAGTTCGAGATCGAAGTCTCGCTGGATGATGTGGCCGCGACCAGGCCCTATCTCGGCGAGGCCGCCGCCGGCGGCGTGAACATGACCGCGACGTTCGCCGGGCCCGGCAGCCAGACCTACGTGATCCCCGCTTTCTACGACGGCAGCAACTGGCGGGTGCGCTTCGCGCCCAACGAAGTCGGAGAATGGACCTACGAGGTCAACGCCACCGACAAGAGCGGCTCGGACACGTGGTCGGGCGGCGCGCTCACCTGCGTCGCCTCGGCCAATCCCGGTCACATACGGGTGTCCGGTCGACGTCTGAAGTACGCCAACGGCGACGTCTTCTTCGGCGTGGGCCACAACAACGGCTGGCAGTACGACGTCGAGCTGCCCGCCGAGTGGCCCGAGGATAAGCCGCCGCCCGCGCCGCAGCCGACGTTCGCCGAGATGGCCGCCGACGGCGAGAACCTGCTCTCCTTCTGGATGGCGGTGCCCTGGGCCGAGAAATCGTGGTCGGGCGACCGCATGCCGCTGGAACACGGTGATACCGGCGGCGGACTTGGCGTCTACGACCAGCAGACGGCCGGCTACATCGACAGCCTGGTCGACGGCGCCGGCGCGGCGGGCGTGCACCTGTTGCCGACCATCTGGAGCCACGGCCAGCTGCGCGACCCCCACCACGACTGGAGCACCGGCCCGGCCGACGGCACCGGCAACAACTGGTGGTACCGCAACGTCTACAACACGATCTGCACGCCTGTCGAGTTCTTCAGGACCGAGGGCGTCATAACCGGCTCGGAAACGCGCCAGTGGCGCTACCAGAAGAACTACCTGCGCTACGTCAACGCCCGCTGGGGTTACGCGACGGCGGTCGCCGGCTGGGTCCCGCTCTGCGAGGCCGACGGGACCAACGCGTGGGCGGGCACAGGTTCCGCCGGCAAGGACAAGGACGCGCTGCGCCTCTGGGGGGAGAAGGTAAGGCAGTTCTTTGTCGACAACGATCCCTACAGAACCAACGCCTTCGGCCAGCACCCCAATACGACCAGCATGGTCAACAAGCCCAGCTGGGACGGACAGTTCCCCGGCGGCGGCGAGCTGGACCTCAGATCGATGGACCGCTACACCTGGAGCTACGACGACATCGCCATCGCCCAGAGGCTGGCCGGCGACACCGCGACCATGTGGAACTCGGGCCGGCCGAGCTTCCACGCCGAGTTCGGCGGCAACACCACCCCGCCCCCCGAGGGCGAGGGCGACACCCAGCCCCTGCACCTGCACAACGGAATCTGGGCGGCAACCGCAAGCGGCGCGGCCATGGCGCCGCTGGTCTGGTGCGACGGTTACGACTACCCTCTGATCACTCCCGAGATGCGCTTGCACCTCGGCTACCTGGGCAGGTTCGTCGCGGGAATAGACTACTTCGGCGACCCGGGCCTGGCCAGAAGCACGGTCACCTGCGGCAGCCCCTGCCGCGGCTGGGGCCTGCAGCTTGGTGACAGGGGCTTCGCCTGGGTCCAGACAGACAACGGCAGCAACGCAGGCGGCAAGAGCGTGAGCATCGGCGGCCTGGACAGTGGAGCCTACAAAGTCGCCTGGTATAACACCTGGGAGATAGGCGCCGACCCGACGCCACTGGCGACCGTGGACGTTACTGTGTCGGGCAGCACGCTGACCGCGACGATCCCGGCGGTCGGCAGGCCGGATGTGGCGTTGAAGTTCTGCAGGAGCACCCCGCCGGTAGCCGCTGACGATGTCTACGTGGTGGAGCAGGATTTCATCCTGAGCGTGCCCGCGGACAAGGGCCTGCTCGCCAACGACAGCGATGCCGACGGTCAGTCGATCACTGCCGTGCTTGGCTCAGGCCCGAACAACGGCACCCTGGTGTTCAATGCGGACGGCTCTTTCACCTATACCCCTGAACAGTATTTCTCCGGAACGGACAGTTTCACTTATGTGGCTACCGACGGAGAACACGACTCGAACATTGCGACGGTCAAGATCGCGGTGATGAACAGCGGTGTCGTTTTCGTAAACGATGACGCCTCGGGTGCCAATAACGGTTCATGCTGGGCGGACGCCTTCAACGACCTCCAGGACGGCCTGGACGCTGCGCAAGCATTGGGCAAGGAGATATGGGTGGCCGGCGGGACGTATCGTCCCACGAATGGGGCGGACAGGGACGCGAGCTTCGTCCTGCGTAGCGGTGTCGCGGTCTACGGCGGCTTCTCCGGCTTCGAAGCCGAACGCACCCAGCGCGACCCGTTGGCGAACCCGACCACACTCAGCGGGGAAATCGGTGCTGCGGGTGTGGTCGACAACAGCTACCACGTCGTCAGGGGAGCCGACGGAGCGACGCTGGACGGGGTAACGATTACTGGGGGCCACGCCAACGGACCCTGGGGCACGATGAAGCGCTTCGGCGGCGGCGTGTATAACGATACGGCGTCGCCTACCCTCGTGAACTGCAGGATAGCCGGCAATTTCGCCACGGAGGGCGGTGGGGTATTTAACTGGGATTCATCACCCTCGATCATGCGCTGTCGTTTGGAGGTGAACACGGCCGGCAGCTACGGCGGTGCAATGAGCAATTGCGGAGACTTCGCCCCGCTGGTCACCAACTGCGTGTTCAACGCCAACAAAGCCGGCAGTGACGGCACCCGTTACTCGGGGGGAGCGGTGTACAACAGCGCCGCGTCTCCGGAGATCACCAACTGCACGTTCTATGCAAACGCCGCCAAGTATGGCGGCGCGCTGGCCAGCTGCGACAACGCAACGCCGGTCCTGAAGAACTGCATATTCTGGGACAATTCAGGCGCCCCCGGCACGGAAGCGATCCATGACAACGGGGCGGTGACTTCGGTCACTCACTCCTGCGTTCAGGGCGGCCTGACCGGCATGGGGAACATCGACAGGGACCCGCTCTTCGTTGATTCCGCTGCCAGCGATTTCCACCTCAAGTCACGCGGCGGTCACTGGACGCAGGACGGATGGATCACCGACTTCCAGCACAGTCCGTGCATCGACGCGGGCGATCCTGCATCTGACTACTCCAAGGAACCACCTTCCGCTGGAGGCCGGGCCAACATGGGAGCCTATGGCAATACTGAAGAGGCTTCCAGATACAGCCACTTCGGCTCGGTCATCTTCGTGAACTGCAACGCGACGGGCAGGAACACCGGGCTGAGCTGGGTTGACGCATATACGGACCTGCAGAGCGCGCTGAGCATTGCCGAGATGGGCAATGAGATCTGGGTGGCGGGGGGTACGTACATGCCGACCACCGGGACGGATCGCAAGGTCAGCTTCGAGCTGAAGTCGGGGGTGAGGCTTTGCGGCGGCTTCGCGGGCGACGAAACCCGCTATTGGCAGCGGTCCCCGGGCGCACAGCCCACAGTGCTTAGCGGTGACATCGGCGTTTCAGGTGACAATTCCGACAACAGCTACCACGTTGTGGTCGGTGCTGGCGGGGGTGTCGGGCTGCACACCACGATTCTCAAGTGCTTCATCGTAACCGGCGGCAATGCTAACGGACCCTGGAACTCCAGCTGGAGTGTCGGAGGCGGGATGCTGCACGTGGATTCCGGCTTCTTGAGCATATCAGGGTGCGCATTCATCGGAAACTCTGCCGTCGAAGGCGGTGGCGTCTACAACCTGGACAGCTCCGCCTACTTCGACAGTTGCACATTCACTGACAACGTGGCCTCGAGCTACGGCGGGGCGGTCAGCAACGTCGGACGCTATTCACCGCGGTTTCGATCCTGCACCTTCACCGGAAACCGGGCCGGCGGCGACGGCACCCGTTACATGGGTGGCGCCATCCACAATTCAGGGACTCGACCTGAAATAGTCAACTGCACGTTCTACGGCAACGCTGCGAAGTATGGGGCCGGTGTTGGCAGCAGGGACGGCGCCGCCGCCGTCATCCGGAACTGCATCCTGTGGGGCAACATAGCCGTCGCATCACCGGCGATCTACGACAGCGGTGGTGCGTCCACCACCGTTACCTACTCCTGCGTGCAGGGAGGCCTCCCGGGGACGGGAAACATCGATCAGGATCCGCTCTTCGCCGACCCATCAGCCGGGAACTTCATGCTGAAGTCCCGGCGTGGGCGTCTCGATAAGGATGCATGGGTGCAGGATCCGGTCCATAGCCCGTGTATCGATGCTGGAGACCCCGCTGATCACCCGGGAAATGAACCTGCACTCAACGGCGGGCGGGTGAACATGGGGCGCTACGGTGGAACCGGTTTAGCATCGAAAACAGATCTGGGCGCGGTAATATACGTTGACGTTGACTTCCCATACGACAACGGCCACGGAGGATCATGGGAAAGACCCTTTCAGAACATCAGAAAGGGTCTCAGCTATGCCTCGCCCGGAGATGAGCTCTGGGTTGCGACTGGCACGTATGGCACGACCAACGCCCACAACCCCGTCGTGACCATGCGCACCGGAGTGGCAATTTATGGAGGGTTCGCGGGCACCGAGACGTCCCGCGAGCAGCGCAACTGGAATCTCAACCTTACCAGAATCCAGGCGACCGGTGAACGCAACAGCAGCATGATCGTTGGCGCCGACGAGGCTGTCCTGGACGGATTCGCAATCGACGGCTCCCTGGCCAGCGGCGCAGTGTGGTTGGGGGGCATTGCTCTGCACAACAACGGCGTATCGCCAACCATCACCAACTGCAGGTTCGAGCATAATGCAGCGCCTGCCTCCGGCGGGGCGATTTACAACAACAACTCGTCGCCCGTAATAAGAAACTGCAGCTTCATCGGGAACTCCGCGCAGACCAAGGGCGGAGCCGTATACAACTTAGCAGGCAGTCCACTGCTGGAAAACTGCACAATATTCGGGAATTCTGCAGCATACGGAGGAGCGATCGCCAATTCCAGCGGAGCCGCGCCAGTACTGAGAAGTTGCATCCTTTGGGGAAATTCCGCGTCCCAGGCGTGCCCCACTATCCACGACGATCGGTCGACAACGGACGTGTCCTACTCCTGTGTCCAGGGCGGTTTCGAGGGTGCCGGAAACATCGACGCTGAGCCCCTGTTCGTCGACTCGGCGGGCGGCGACTACCATTTGATGTCCATGGTCGGGAGACGTAGTGATGGCGGCTGGGTTACAGATCCGGTGACCAGCCCCTGCATCGATGCAGGCGATCCGACCAGCGACTGCTCCAATGAACCGGCTCCGAACGGCGGGCGCATCAACATGGGTGCGTACGGGAATACGCCTGAAGCTTCCAAGTCGGTCGTGCACCTGATCGTGTACGTGGACCGCAACGCCATCGGCGCCAACACCGGGAGGTCCTGGATCGATGCGTTTACGGACCTGCAGGAGGGCCTGGACGCGGCGGAGGCCATGGGCAAGGAGGTCTGGGTAGCGGCGGATATCTACAGGCCGACTGCCGGCGGCGACCGTAACGCCAGTTTCGAATTGCGCAGCGGCGTGACCGTGTACGGCGGCTTTGCCGGCGTGGAGACGGGCAGGAATCAGCGGGACCCCCAAGCCAACGAGACGGTTCTCAGCGGTGACATCGGACTTCATGGAGAAAGCGACGATAACAGCTATCACGTGGTTAAGGGAGCGGATGAGGCCGTCCTCGACGGGTTCGTGATCCGCGATGGTCATGCCAACGGCCCCTGGGGCACGATGAAGCGTTTCGGCGGCGGTTTGTTCAACAGCGATGCGTCGCCAGCGTTGGTTGCCTGCCGGTTTGAGAACAACTTCGCGAGCGACGGCGGAGCTGTGTACAACAGGAGCTCGTCACCCTCCTTCACAGGTTGCCGTTTCGAGGGCAACAAGGCCGGCAGCTACGGGGGAGGCATCAGCAACTACGGCAACTGCGCGCCAGTGATGATCAATTGCGTTTTCAATGGCAACATGGCCGGCGGTGACGGTACCCGCTACCTTGGAGGTGCCATCTACAGCAACGCAGCGTTTCCACAGATCACCAACTGTACCTTCTACGGGAACTCTGCCAAGTACGGAGGCGCGCTGGCGAGCCGAGGAGGTGCGGCACCGGCAGTCAAGAACTGCATCCTTTGGGAAAATACCGGAGCCATGGGCGCGCCAGCAGTTTACGATGATGGCGCCAATACGGTGGTTACCTATTCCTGCGTGCAGGGAGGGGTAGCCGGTACCGGAAACATCGACTCCGATCCCCTGTTCGCCAGCCCGGAAGACGGCTGGTTCTACCTCAAGAGCGCTGCGGGGCGCTGGGCGCCTGGGTACTGGTACAGCGACTCCCAGACCAGCCCCTGTATAGACGCCGGAGACGCGGCCAGCGACTTCTCGCAGGAGCCGGTACCAAACGGCTCACGCGCAAACATGGGCGCCTACGGTAACACAGCATTGGCGTCGAAGAGCCCTCCTCCGGATGAAGTCGGCGACGAAGAGCCATCGGACGCACTGGCGGTTCCGCAACTGGCACCGGAGCTGGTGGTTGAGGTCTTCTGAAAGCAGGGTTATCCGTTGCTCGGATGTCTTTCCATGGCCTCTTCGTACGCGGCCATCAGCTGGAGGTAATTTGTCTCCGGCGTATACTTCGCGAGATACTCGTCGCGCCCCGCCCTGCCGAGGTTGACGCAGGTATCCGGATCGCCCACGAATCGCGTAAGTTTGGCCGCCAGGTCTTCGGCGTTACCCGGTTCGAACAACAGCCCCGTCTCGCCATCCCGAACCAGTTCCGCCGGGCCTCCGATGTTGCTGACTACGACAGGCCGACCGCAGGCGTAGCTCTCGACAACGACGCGACCGAACGTCTCGTAACACTCGCTGGGCAGCACCGTGAAGCGCGCGGCTTCGATTTCGCGATAGAGCTCGTCGCCCTCCACACGGCCGGCGAAACTCACGTTGAGGCCCGTTGCCAGACCCTGGAGTTCCTCCAGCATGGGACCATCACCAACCAGCCGGAGCTCGGCCTCCGGGATCTCGGTCTGGACCTTCTTCCAGGCAGCGAACAGCGTCTTCAGTCCCTTCTCCCGGCTCAGCCGGCCTACAAAGAGAGCTCTGTGCCCATGTGCCTGTTCTTGAGAGGAAGAAGAAATACTCTGTGAACCTCCGTGCGCTCCGTGTCCTCCGTGGTGAAGAGATGGATCGGTCACGAAGTTGGGCTTGACCACGATCTTGTTGGTCGGGAACCCGCCCCGGACGAACACTTCTCGACAGAACTGGCTGGGGACCAAGTACAGATCGACGTCGTTCTGCCAGGTTCCGCGCTTGCGGTTGTACTCGATCATCCGGGCCACGGCCTTAGAGGCCAACCAGGAGTCGTGGTAGCAGCGCCGCTCGACGCCGAGGGCCGGACCGGCCTCGACGCAGTCCTGGCAGGGACGTCCGTCCTTGTTGAGGAGAACGGCGCCGGGGCAGAGCAGGCGGAAGTTGGGCAACCTCAGGACTACTGGGACCCCCGCATCGTGGCAGGCGCCCAGCACCGACGGCGAAAGCACGTACCAGAAATTGTGAACGTGTACGAGTTCCGGCCCGGCTTCTTCAATCAGCTTCCGGATGCGGTTGTACGATCGCCTGGACCAGGTTGCGCGGCGCAAGACCAATAGCGTTGCCAAGCGGCCTTTGGCCAGAACGTTCCTGTTGTCGACCACGTGCTCGACCACTTCGTGGCCGTGTTCACGCAGCAAGGCAACCTCGTCGGCGAAGGTTCGGTCTTCGCCACCGGCCCATCCGTAGTGGTTGTGGAGGAGAAGCAGTCTCATGTTTTGACTGTAATCCGTGGGCGGTGGGCAATCGGCGGTGGGCTCTTCACCCCAAGCCGAATTCCCAACATGTTGTTATCCCGCTTCAAGGGTACCTTCCTGAACCCGTTGCCTGCAGAGGTCTCAGCCCGAAGTTCGGTTCTCAGTCCTCAACCGAAGCTGTGCAGCTTCGCTCTCAGGCACCGGCTCGAACCCGTCGGGCCCTGACGATCTCCTCGTGGCAAAACCCAGCGCGAACCAGAACCACACGCCGAGCACCGGCCCCTCCATGAGCACCCCGAAACTCGAGTTGATCCAGGTGGCTACCAGCATTATCAGCCAGAAGGTCAGTTCCTTCCTTCGGTCCAGCGTGTAGCGCCGCCCTCCTCGGCCACCGCGGCGTATTCGGATGAAGAGCTGCAGGAGTCCGTAGAACAGAAGCAGAAGCCAGAGACACAGCCCGAAGTAGCCCATGTGACCGAACACGCTCATGTTGTAGTTGTGCGGAGATCGGATCGCCCAGCGGCGTCGCCAGTTCATGCCCAGGTAGCAGTTGAGCCTCCCGAGGTTATAGCCGAAACCCAAACCGAATGCGGGGTTCTCTTCGTGGACCTTCTTGATGATCGCTGTCCACCATGTCAGGCGCCAGTGGGTGGTGCCTTGATACGCGGCGTGTCTGACATCCTCGAATCTCTCGATGCGCCCGGCACGTTTGATGCCGGCCGGCCCGGCGGCGATGGCCGCAACGGCCAGTCCCAGCACGAGCAGGAAGGACACGAGTGCGATGCGCCCGGTGGGCCAGACACGCTGCCGGCTGCCGAGCGTCGCCAGCAGCCCGGCCGCCAGCGCGGCGAGAATGGCCACCTTGACGCCCCGGCCGCTGCTTACGAACAGCCCGGCCGCGGCGGCGCAGGAAGCCAGAATCACGAAGACTTTCCTGGGGATGTTTTCGCGCAGCCGGGGCCAGCCCAGTACCAGCAATGCGGCCGCCAGGGACATGTGCATGCGGTTCTCGCTGCCAGAGCCGTAGAGCACGTGGACGCCCCTCCACGGGACAATCGGACTGGCGTGCACCGGCCAGGATCCGGTCGCCCAGACGGTCAGGTTCCAGACCAGCGAGAAGAACCAGACCCAGCCGAGCTTGCGCCACAGCCAGTCGGCCACCGGAGGTTTTCCGGCTACGTAGGCACCCAGGAAGAAGAAGATCGCATAGTACCAGATCGCGGCGTCGCGGACCGCATCCATGCCCCAGCGAGGCACAGCGACCAGCGTGTAGGCGGCGCCGACCAGCATGAAAAGCACTACCGCCATCCCCAGCGGCAAGCGCAGTTCCCTGGGCATCCCGTTGCGGTAGGCATCCGCGTACATCCAGGCCAGCATGGCCAGCAGGGTCAGCTCGCCCCAGTACACCGGCGGATGCGGGAGATAGGTGGGACCCTTGCCGAATATGGTTATGGCCGCGAGGTAGGCCAGCATCGCGTAGACCGCGAGAGGCACGCGGGCCTCTGCAGGTCCCGCCGCCGGGTCCGGCGCAAGTGCCTCAGTCATGTTTCGACTCCGGAGAAAGCGGTCCCCCGCCGGCCGTGGTTCCAGCTGTCTCCCAGATGTAGGCTTCTTCCAGGAAGATGTACCAGGAGACAAGGACATTGATGATTACGCCCGGTATGCCGTCGAGAAAGCCCCGCCGCAGCAGATAGTTGCCCGTGAACCTCTTGAGCGGCCGCCAGACCATGCGCGCGGCGGAGGGTCTACGCCCCTCGGCAACCGCCTGCTCGGCCAGGCGCCGCGCGTACCGCGAGAGCGTCTCGACGCACTCTTCCACGTTCTCGTAAGCCAGGTGCACCAGGGGACATGAGCGGGGCATCCGCAGCACGCGACCGGACAGCGAGTCGTGCCAGAACGTGTGAATGTTGCGCGGGTTGGGCTTGAAGCAGGAACGCTTGAACATCTTCCGGAAGACCGGTTGGGAGCCATGGCCGTGCGGGCAGTGCCTGCCAAAGCAGTAGTTGTCGCAGAAGAAGTCGATAATGTCGGCCTCATCGTTATCAACGATCTGGCGCAGGCGACTGGCCGTTCTGGCAGAGATGCGCATGTCCGGATCGAACACGAAAATCCATTCGCCGGAGCTCGCCTCGATGGCGGCAATGCGGGCCTCCGGCTCGGCAGCCGGCATTCTGGGGTGAGCGATCAGCCTGCACCCCAGTTCCCGTGCCACGCGTTTCGAACCATCGTCGCTCTCCATGTCGCAGACCACTACTTCGTCGGCAACCTGGCGCACCGACTCGACGCAAGCGGGCAGGTGCCGCGCCTCGTTACAGGTGTTTATGATCGCTGAGACCTTGATGCTCAAAACGTCCCTCCGGGCGGCAGGTGCTCCATGATGGCCGCGAGGAGCCTTTTCTTCAACCCTTCAAGCGCGGGCCGGATCGCGCCTGCGAACCCGGCAGAGCGCTCGGCGAGTCGTTCGAGTTCCAGGCGGAGCGTTTCGGGGTCAATCCGGTCGATGCGCGTTACGTGGTGCCCGAGCCCGAGCGAGGCCATCAGATCCCCGCACTTGGGACGGTACTCGAGCATGATGGCGGGCACTCCGGCATTGAGCGCCAGGGCCACCGAATGCAGTTTGACGCCCACGAAGACCCTGCACTTCGAGACGCTGCGCACGTAAGCCACCGGATCCTCGAAATGCTCCTCGACTTCGATCCGAGTGCCGGGGGGGAGCCCGGCTTTGAGTTCTGCGATCGCCCGCCGGTCTTCGGGCCAGACGCAGTACAACCTGAGGCGCCAACCATCACCGACCAGCATGCTCAGAGCTTCGGTGAGCCGCTCCAGCGGGCCGGATTCGTCACCACCCCACACGTACCCGAGGCTGGTACCCCAGTTCACGCCCAGGATCCTCTGGGTCGCAGGTTGCGGAGGAGCATCGGGCGCAAGCATGAAGGCCGGGTCGCCGACCACCGTCGCCCGGGCAAAGCCGACATCCGCGAGGATGTTCTGAGACAGTGGCCCGCGCACCCCGACGAAGCGGCATTCGTCCAGGGCTTGCTTCCATAGTGCGGGCGAGTGGAACTGCTCCGGACGAAACCGCTGCCAGTATTCGGGGCTGCGCACACCGGTGCCGAGGACAAAGCAGGGCACGCCGGCGTCCAGGGCGCGGGTCAGGTACTCGTAGTAGTTGTCGCCGAAGACCAGCGTGCCGCCGCCCAGTATGCATGCGCACATCGTCCTGCGACAGGCAAGCCCCCAAACGCGATGCTCGATTGGTCTTACTCCCATCGAGGGCAGCAGGCAGGCGGTCGGCAGCGCGCATCTGAAGGCGCGAAACATCGCCTGGTCACCGAGGTTGCTGTGACCCACTCTTCCCACGTAGCCGATCGCCCGCCGGCGCCTGCCGCCGGCGAGAAGCAATGTTCTGGCCGCGCGCCCGGCCCTCGCCAGGACCTGCGAGGCGCGGCGCGCCAGACCGCTACGGCTCGAGCAAGTGCTACCGGGACGCAATCCGGTCAATCTCCTCTAACTGCGCCGGGCTGAGAATCCTGCGCCACTTCTCCAGCGATTCCCGCCGGACCTCAGGAATTGGCAGAGGCGATCCAAGTTTGATGAAACTCGCCAGGTCCTCCAGTCGCGCGGCGGTGTTGTCCATCAGGTCCTCGTAGTGCAGGACCAGCAAGCGGTTGCCGAGCGTACCGGCGAGCTCGGTCATGCGATCGCGATGCGATCTCCAGCGCAGAGCGAACCTTGCGGCTTCCGAAAGGTCGGCGTATTCCGTGGCGACCTCCTCGGAAATGCCTAGGAAGCGATTGGGTAATGGCAGCTTACGCCATGAAGAGTGCCACATTCTTATTGCCGGGTGTTCCAGCATGCTGGCCACTGTGGCCCGGGCCTCCCTCTGTATGCCGAGGAACAGTGCCTCCGGAAAGGCATGGGCCAGGTCTTCGGCCAGCCACAAGTTCGGATGGGTCTTGTCCGCGTAGTGACGCGGAGCGGACACGGCGTGCTGCAGGCGGTACCATCGCAGCAGCCAGGGCAGGCGCAGTTGCTTGCGGCGCGGGTCCACGGCCATTCTGGCTGCGGCATAAAATGCAACACGAGGCTCGAAAGTGACACGAATGTCAGGGTGTGCCTGGAGAATTTCCCCGAGCCAGTGAGTGCCGGATCTCCCGCAACCCAGGATGAAGATCTTGCGCGACGAGCCCGGCGCGCCGCTCCACGCCCCCAGCTTGCTCTGCATTAGGCCGGTCACGGGGCCACCTCGCCGGACAGCGGCAGTTTTGCCAGCAGTCCTTCCAACTCGAGCGCCTTCCGCTCCCAGGTAAACATGGTGAGAACTCTCGCGCGGGCGCAGGTACCCATGCGCAGCCGGAGTTCGGGGTTGTCCCTGAGGCGCACGATGGCGCTTGCCAGGTCCCGGATCACCTGTCCGGGCGATTGGGGGAAGATCCGCACCGCACACTCGTCGGTGGTAATGTCGCCGGGTCCGGCCCAGTCGAGACAGATTGCGGGCAAGCCGGCGGCCATGGCCTCGAGCAGGGCATTGCCGGAGCTGTCGCGAAGGCTGGTGAAGACCAATGCGTCGGCCGCAGAATAGGACTTGGAGACTTCCGGATGGGGCACCCAGCCGGCGAAACTGATCTCGGATGTCAGTCGCAGGCTGCTGGCAAGTTGCTCCATGCCGGGGCGTTCCGGGCCTTCACCGATTACGCTTAGCGACAGTCGCCTGGGGGGGGCGATAGCAGCGATGGCCTGGAGCAGCAAGCGGAGTCCCTTGATGGGTACCAGTTGCCCCACCCAGAGCAGCCTGAGTTCAGAGGCTTCCGCATGCACCGACCGGGCCGGCATCAGGGCCCTCTCACTGACCGCGGCATCCAGCATCTGGTGGGCCTTGTTCCTCCATATCCTGGGCAAGACGTCTTTCGTAGGCGTGTTGGCGGCCAGTATGATCGCCGCGCCACGTGCGGTGGCGCGGACGGATGGATGGAACCAACCCAGCTCCTGCGCCAGTTCTCTGATCCGCTCCCTGACCGCGCCGCGCCACCCCAGTACTCGGTGAAAGCCCCGGGGAATGTTCTGCCCACCGCCGACCGGGCCCCACACGAAAGGCATGCCCAGCTTCCACATGAAGCTGGGTGCTCTCCACACGACGTAGGTTACATGGTGCACGACATCGAAGTGGTGCTCGGCGTGCAACTTGGCGGCGTGCTTGTGGGCCTTCCACTGCCACCAGTAGTACGGCAGCCATCCCAGGCCCAGCGGCCAGCCGGCCGTGCGCCTGAAGGGCATGGGCACGTAGTGGAAATGCGTGTTCGGGAGCGGATCGTGTTCCAGTTCGGCCTCTATAGCCGCCTGGTTACGGTGCTGGGTAACGACGTGGACCTCGTGCCTTGCGGACAGCGAACGCGCCCAGTTCCAGCCCACTCCGGGCTCCGAGCCCCGGTCGGGGCGGCAGGCGAACGCGGAGAGCAGGATCTTCAATGCTGCTCCCCCGCCCGGAGCCAGTACTCGTACCCATCGCAGACCGTTCGGGCAACGCGATTCCAGGTGAACGATTCCTCAACCAGTTCTCTGGCACGGTTACCCATCGACGGGAGTTCGCCGGCCAAGCGCAACAGCTCGACCAGCTTGGCGGCAAGGCCATCTTCTGTCGCCTCGCAGACCCCCCCGCAACCGGCCCCGTCTACGTAGTCTCCCAGGTTGGTGGCCCTGGTGACCAACACCGGGGTTCTGCAGGCCATGGCCTCCAGAACGGAAAGTGGGATCCCCTCCCAACGCGAGGCCTGCACGTAAAGGTCGGCATCCGCAAGAAGACAGTACTTCTCGGCGCCCCGCACCGGAGGCACGACCGCGGCCAGGCCCTCGAGGCCTAGTCGCGCGATGCGGCCGGGCAGGAGGTCAGATCCCCGGTCCGGCGGGCCGACCAGCCTCAGCGAGAACTCGTGCCCGGCATCCAGGACCCGTCGCACGGCATTGAGGAGCAGGTCCAGTCCTTTGCACAAAACGTCCAGGCGCCCGAGAAATACCAGCTTTGGCGGGCCGTTGCGCTCATCCCTCCTGCGCCTGCCTGCAAGAGCAGCATCGACGCCTTCAAGGTCAACGCCGTTTGGCGCGACGATGAACCGGTCCGGCGTCCCGTAAGCGAGGCAGTCCTGCCTTTCGCGTTCTGAAAGAGCATGGATCGCCAGCGTGCGCCTGGCCATGGGCCCTTCGAAGAACAGGCGCGCAAGGCTCTTCTTCAGCGTGCCCCTCCGCATCACCCAGGGCGAATAACCGTTCCTGGGGGACAGGACCACGGGGCACCGCGCGTGCCTGGCGATCCTCCAGTTTGCGGGGATGTATACGGAGTGGAGGTGGAGCAGATCGAGGTTATCCCCATTGGTGTCGAGTCGATCACGGAGTTCTCTGTCCAGGCAGAAGCCCCGCATCCGGGGTCGCTCGTATCTCCTTTCCGGTACAGACGTGGAGGTGCCTTCCTGTTTGGCTTTCCCCCAGCAATATACAAGGACATCATGTCCCAGGTGTGCTTGTGCTGTTGCCAGAGCCAGGCAGCTTCTGGCCGGGCCGGCCAGTAAGCGCCCGGTTTGCGGGAGCACATGGGCGATTCTCAAGGCGACTCTCCCGCATAGATGCTTCCAAGGCGCCTGGCCTGCTCGTGGATGTCCAAGATCTCCCGGCCCTCGGCTGTGAGATTCCCTGATGAACCGAGTGATGCAATGACTGCCTCGACGCCCGCTCGAGTGTTGCCGGCTTCATACAGCCTCGAACCGGATGCCAATGATGCGGCTTCCCGGGCTCCCGCGATGTCGGCAACCACTGTCGGCAGTCCGCACACTGCAGCTTCGGCAACAACGACGCCGAACCCCTCGTAGATCGAAGGGAACAGCAACAGGTCCATCGCCGCGTATGCCGCGCGCGTGTCCGCTGCGACGCCAGTGAGAACGAATCGCCGGCCAAGTCCGTGCTCATGAGCTGCCGCTTCGACCCGGTTTCTCAGAGGACCATCACCCGTCCACAGGAACCACGAATCAGGTATCAGGGAGGCGATGCCGCGGGCTATGTCGACGAAGGCCAGAGGGGCCTTCTGTGCAGTGAGACTGGCGACATTGCCGATCACAGTCGCGTCCCCGGGAATACCAAAGATCTTGCGCGCCTCGTTCCGATGAGGCCGGCGTGAGAAGTAGTCGAGGTCAAAGCCGCAGGGCATCACGAGACGGTTGGCACTTCCGGCAGATTCAGCTGCACCAATGATGCTGACCGCTGCCTGCGAGCAGCCTACCAAGCAGGTCGCGTTGCGGCGGATCATGCGTCGCATCATGAACAGGTAAGCCCTCCGGCGGACGGTCCTGGGCTTGCCGTCATCGGTATTGTGCAGGTGGGCAATTCGGACGGGAATCCCCGCAGACCTGGCGACTCCAAGGGCAAGTCCGGAGCGCATCCAGATGTGTGAGTGGACTGCGTCGTAGTGCCCGGTCTCCAGCATTTCGCCCAACGTCTTCTTGAGGCGGCCGGGGCTTGTCGTGAAGACGCGAGCGCCAAGCTGTTCTAGAGACTTCTTCAGCGGGCTGTCGTAATCCGCAAGGCAGAGGAAGTCAAAGCCAAGCTGCGCAGGGTCGCAGCATTCCAGCAGCCGCCGGAGCCAGACTTCTATCCCGCCGTAATTCAGTTGGCCTACGGCCTGGAGGACTTGCAGCTTCGGCATTGCAGGAGGGCCTATTTCCCGACCGAATCCGTGGGCTTGTCAGCAACGGTAACTAGTCCAGGAGTTGTCACCTTGGGTGCGGGTAGTCCACAAAGACGGTATAGCCCTCGGTGAAGCCATCGCTCAAGGAAGATCCGGACATAGGCCAGCAATCGAATCCTGGGATTGTCATCGAAGAAACTCGGCTTGTCGAAGCCGGCGTTTCCGAGCAGTTGGATCAGCGAGGGAACCGTATAGGATATCTCGTGGGTGAAATCTCGGTACCTGGTCCTGGGCGCCAGCAGGTGTTCCCCATTGGGAACCGTGATTGCCAGCCTTCCTCCGGGCGTGAGTGCATCGCGGACAGCCGCAAGCAATTCCGGCACGTCGCTCTTGGGCACGTGCTCGAGCATATGATTCATGCTTATGAAGTCGAATTGTTCCTTCCGGCTGCCGAGATACTCGAGGGCTTCGGCTTGCTGGACTTGTGCCCCCGGACAGGCTTTTCGAGCCGCTTCTACCTGTCCGGGGCTGAGATCTATCCCGCAAACATTCGTGAACCCGCTCCTTAGCGCGAAATTCAGGAAGAAGCCCGTTCCGCAGCCGATGTCCAGTAGCCTGGCGGTCCTATCGCCAGGCATGTGCTTGGACATAACGCCGGCGTACCGCCGCCGTACAAGGTCGTACATGGCTGGCGAATTGGAATGGTATTCGTTGAAGAACGCGTTGTATGTGTGGGCCATCTTCTCGGCGTTTGTAAGATCGTTTCGTGCCATGCTCTTGCCCTCTCAGAGACCTTCCAGCGGGTACCCCCGTGAGCCCCGTCGCACGCACCGCCATCCGCCAAGGTTATGTGGTTTCGGCGAGCGCATTCTCTACGGGTCCCCTTTTCTCGCAAACAGCCGTCCATGCATAGGATGCCACGCAGATCGCAACTCCAACGGAACTGGTCACGGCCATGGCTCCCAGCACGCCCAATGAAGGGACCATCAGGATCAGACCGACCAACGTCAAAGGCGTTGCTGCCAGGCTGGCCATCGCCCGTATCCAGGGCCTACGTGTTACAGCAGACATAGTGAACAGGAACAGTAACGGAATCTTCAGCACGACCTGGAACACGATCCAGACCGATGCAATCATGGCGTAGGAGTCGTATCTGCCCGCGTAGAGATGGTGCATGATCGGCCTGGCGCAAACCGACGTAGCTATGCAGAGCGGGGCGGCCAGGACCATGAGGCCGCAGGCATAGATCCACATCTTTCGGTTGGCTGTTGCCCAGCCAGCTCCGACATATGCACGAGCCAGCTTGGGCACCATTATGTTCAGGGCCGGCTGAAATACGAGTGGCAACAAGTTCACAACCTGCCTGATTGCTCCCAAGGCCGCCACCTCTGCGGCACTCGAGAGCAGGCCCAGAGCGTAAAGCGAAGAATATGTGTTCACATAGTTGGATCCGGACCGGATGAGCCCCCATCGTCCGAAACGCCAGGCTTCGGAAAGATGGGACGGCAGCGAGGAAGACGGCCGCTCCAGGAGGTTCCTGGCCATCCATATGCCCGGTAGCAGGGCAAGCGCAGCTGAAGTACCGGCAGCCAAGAAGACGGTGTGGCCGCTGAGCATGCCTGGACGGGGAGGTGACCATGCCCCAGTACTCCCTAGCCAGAGGCAGCCAACGCTCGCGACGTAGACTGCCGAGAATATGCAGTCAACCACCAGTGCCCGGCCGGGGTACAGCCTCGAGAAGAACAGCGTTCTCAGGAAATCCCGGGTCTGCAGGAAGAAGAGTACGCCTGCCAGTGCCAGCAGAGATGACGTCATGGCTGGTCCTGATGCCCCCAACGTGTGCAGCAGCACAGCGGAGACCGCAACCAGCGCACTCATGAGTAGCGCGGCAAGCGATTGCAGGACGAGCATCGAGCCAGAGAATCGCACGGCATCCGCCCCATCCCTGGAGGCCCCGAGTATGCTCAGGGGGCCGGCAACCAGGGCCTGCTGCACCATGGTCGACAACACGAAGATCGAAAACGCGACGACGTAGGCGGCGAAATCGGCCGGTTCGCAGCACCTGCCCACAAGCACGCCTGTGCCCATGTTGACAACCGCAACCACTGTCCGGTCCGCAACCGCCACGAGACTCTTTCGGGCGGTCTGCCCCGTGCCAATCGCCACGGCGGTCCTCAAGTTACTACTCAGCAATCCGGTGTTCCCCTTGGGACCACGTCACAGCGGACCGGGTGCGCACTGAATGCCCCGGGAAGATTGCGCTTCGCTAGCCCACATACATATAATCGTCCGCCGGCGGTCGGCACTATAGGCGTGTAAGCGGCTAATCGGAACCTAAACCACTGTTGATAAGCAACTTTTGGGCCGATAAGAGACAGGGGCGATGGCCTCCCCTGGCCAGCGCCGGGAGTCGACCGGCAAATGAAGCGTGTTGGTGAAGAGACCACAGAGAGAAGCGATGACCGCCTCGTGGCGGCGGTGAATAGGGTATTTCATGATGTAGCCGCCGAGTACTACGATCATTCTCATGGCAGCATTCTGGTTGACGAGGTTAAGCGCTGGCAAGGGATCGCGAAGCGAATAGGCCGGCTTCTCGACGGGAACTCCCTTCGGTTGCTTGATTTAGGAGCAGGCACCGGATTCGTGCCGAACTCGGTGCTGCCGCATTTACCCCGTGTCCAGCAGATCATCGCCGTGGACATTTCACAGGAAATGCTGAAGCGCACAGCCGACAAGCTGCATGGTCTGGGAATACGACCTCAAGTTTCCACTGTTGCCTGCGACGCCTCCAAGCAGCCTCTTGCCAGCGGAAGCATATCGATTGTGACAGCAAACTCGGTTCTACATCACGTTCCGGACCCCAACGCCTGCATGCGTGAGGTTCGTAGAATATTGGAACCTGGGGGGATTTTTGCTCTTGCGCACGAGCCAAACAGACGTGCTCCCCGCAATCCTGTCCTGCTGGGCCTGCATCTCGTGCACCGCGTCTCCTCCAAGTTGGCAAGAACCGCACTGCACATCTTAGGCGCTGGTAACAAGGGGACCCGGAAGCCGAAAATTCACACTGAGGTCATCCGCAGGTTGCGGGCAGAAGGCATAATCGCAAAGGACAGTCAGGTGGACGCCAAGTGGGTTGCCAGCGTGGTAGATGTCCACTCACCAACGGCAGGGCAGGGCCTCTTGCGCGAAGGCGGGTTCGATCCCTATGCGCTGGTCGCTCAGCACTTCGCCGGATGGGAGTGCATCCTGCTCGAAACCTACTCCCACCTGGGCACGCTCCGGCCTGTCAATCCGCTGGTACGGACCGGCAACGCCCTTCTGAAGCGGCTGTTCCCGAGGTGTGGGTGGTCCTTCGCACTGGTAGTTCGCAAGCCATCGACCTAACCCGCCATTGCTTGTCCGATCTGCTTTGACCGGCGATCAGAAGATCTCTCCGCCATACTCCTCCCACTGTTGGGGTGACTGCCATTCCTCCGACTCTTCGTCATCATCAGGGTCAAATGGCGGCGCTGGTGCGCCTGGAGCTTCCCCGGCGAAGCTCTTCGACGCCTGGCTGGTGGCCCCGAAAGCCCCCATGTTGACCCGGTCGCCGTTGTCCTCTGGTTCGCTGTCGTAGTTGTCACCCGGATCGCCGGCGTCGATGCACGGACTGGTCGTAGCATCGGTAGACCATCCGCTGCCGTTCCAGCGGCCCTCCTGGCTCTTGACGTGGAAATCCCCGCTGGCCGCGTCGGCGAACTGCGGGTCGGAGCTGATATTCCCCGTACCGGAGTAACCGTTTTGGACGCAGGAGTAGGAGACGGCAGGCGAGGAGCCGGCGTCGCTGCGGATCTGGTTGTCGGAGAGCGTTCCGGTATTGGCCCACAGGATGCAGTTGCGGATTGTCGGCGAGGAGCCGGCATTACTCAGGGCCCCGCCGCGTCCGGCGGTATTGTCGTAGAAGGTGCAGTTGACTGCAGATGTGTCGGACGCGCTGTTGTGTACGCCGCCGCCCCAGTACGCCGCGCTGTTGCCGGCAAACAGGCAGTTGGTGGCCGCCAGATCGGAGCCTCCGTAGCAGGCCAGCGCGCCGCCGTATTGGGAGGCGGAGTTGGTATCGAAGGTGCAACCGGAGATCTGCGCGGAAGAGCCCGTGGCGTAGAGCGCCCCGCCGTGGCCGGTTGCGGTGTTGGTGCTGAACGTCGTGCCGGATATCTCCGGCGAAGAGCCCGAGAGGGCGATGGCACCGCCGTTGCCTCCAGCGGAGTTCCCGGTGAAGGTACATTCCGAGATCTGCCCGTCCGAAGACGAGCGGTTGGCGATTGCCCCGCCGTTGACCGCGCTGTTGCCGCTGAAAGTGCAGGCGGTAACCACCGGCGAGGAGGTCTGGTTGTACATGCCTCCGCCCCAGTAGCCAGCGCTGTTGTCAAGGAACGTGCAGTCTGAAACGGCCGGCGAGGCTGAGTTGTTGTACATCCCGCCGCCGTAGCCATTGCTGCTGGTGCTATTAGCATTACCGCCGCTGACGGTGAAACCATCCAGCGTACCGCCCGTGGTCCCGCGCACCACGTGATAGCTGTTGTCCGAACTGTCACCCGGCGTGCCGATGTCACCGCTGAGCGTGGTCGTGTTTGTCGCCACGTCCCGCTCGGTGAGCAGAGTCTCCGTGCCGGCGAATCCGCCGTAGATCGAGACGCCGTCCTTCAGCGTGAAGCTCGCGTCGCGGTCCGAGTCGGCCGTGGGCCTGTAGGTCCCCTCCGCGACCCAGATCTCGTCACCGCTCGCGGCGGGGCCCAGGGCGTCCTGGAGGTCGGTGAAGGCGTCGGCCCAGGTGGCGCCGTTGTTGTTACCGGTCGCGTCGGCGTCCACGTGGTACCTGTCGGGCAGGTCGCTGAACTTGGAGGCCTGGGCGGTGTTGCCGTAGGCGCCCATGTTGATGCGGTCGCCGTTGTCCTCGGGTTCGTCGTCGTAAGCGTCTGCACCGTCGCCGGCGTCGATGCAGGGGCTGGTCACCCAGTCGGTGACCCAGCCTCCCGCCGTCCAGTGGCCGCCGCGCGACTGGAGGTGGAAGTCGCCGCCGGCGGCATCGACGAAGACGGGGTTCGCGTCGATGTTGCCGGTCCCGGCGTAGCCGCCCTCGACGCAGCAGTAGGTGACGGTTGGCGTTGAGGGGAGGTCGTCACGAACTTCGTCTTCCGAAAGCGTGCCGGTATTGCCCCACAGGATGCAGTTCCTGACTTCTGGCGAGGAACTCACATTGGCGATCGCACCGCCCCGACCCGCTGTGTTCGCGCTCAGCGTGCAAGCGGTGAGCATCGGGTTCGAGCCGTTGTTGTACAGACCACCGCCCCAATAGGAGGCGGTGTTTCCGATGATCAGGCAGTTGCCGAATGTTACCGCCGAACCGCCGCAGCACGCCGCCGCCCCGCCGTACTGCGACGCCTCGTTGGCCGAAAGGATGCAATCGGCGAACTGCGCGGAGCTGCCGGTGCCGTAGACGGCCCCGCCGCTGCCGCCCGCCACGTTGGCGTCGAACGACGACCCCGACACGCCCGGAGACGATGAGGAGTTCATAATCGCACCGCCCAGCGCCGCGGCGGTGTTGCCGCTGAACTCGCAGTTGGAAACGGTGGGGTTCGAGAAGGAAGAGTTGCCCAGGGCGCCTCCGTTGACGGCCTCGTTCCCGCTGAAAACGCACCCGGAGATCACCGGCGATGCGCCTTCGTTGTGCATGGCCCCGCCCCAGTATGCGGCACTGTTGGTGGTGAACGTACAGTTGGAAATCAGCGGGGACGTTCCGCTATTATAGCATCCGCCGCCGTAGCCATGGCTGCCGCCGCCGTCGGCATTGCCGGACGTAATCGTGAAGCCGTCCAGGATCGCTCCGGTAGCGCCCCGCAGCACGTGGTAGCTGTTGTCGGAACAGTCCCCCGGAGTGCCAATATCACCGTCAAGCGTACACTGGTTGGTCTCCGGGTCGCGCTGGTCCGCCTGGGTTTCGGTACCTGTAAAGCCGCCGTAGACAGGCACCCCAGCCTTGAGGACGAAGCTCGTACTGCGGTTGCCCTCGGCGGTCGGCCTGTACACTCCCTCCGCGACCCAGATCACGTCGCCGCCTTCCGCGGCGCTCAGGGCGTCCTGGAGGTCAGTAAAGGCGTCGGACCACGAAGAACCGTTGTTGTTGCCGGTCGCGTCAGCATCCACATGATATCTGTCGGGCACATCGCTGGACTTCGACGCCTGGGTGGTGTTGCCGTATACCCCCATGTTGATCTGGCCACCGTCGTCCTCGGGCTCGTCGTCGTATCCGTCTGTCGCATCACCTGCATCAATACAGGGGCTGGTGACCAGATCCATAACCCATCCACCGGCCGTCCAGTGTCCCGCGCCGGAAAGCAAGTGCAGATCCCCGCCCGCCTGGTCCACGAAGAGCGGGTTATCCTCGATATTCCCCGTACCGGAGTAACCGTTTTGGACGCAGGAGTAGGAGACGGCAGGCGAGGAGCCGGCGTCGCTGCGGATCTGGTTGTCGGAGAGCGTTCCGGTATTGGCCCACAGGATGCAGTTGCGGATTGTCGGCGAGGAGCCGGCATTACTCAGGGCCCCGCCGCGTCCGGCGGTATTGTCGTAGAAGGTGCAGTTGACTGCAGATGTGTCGGACGCGCTGTTGTGTACGCCGCCGCCCCAGTACGCCGCGCTGTTGCCGGCAAACAGGCAGTTGGTGGCCGCCAGATCGGAGCCTCCGTAGCAGGCCAGCGCGCCGCCGTATTGGGAGGCGGAGTTGGTATCGAAGGTGCAACCGGAGATCTGCGCGGAAGAGCCCGTGGCGTAGAGCGCCCCGCCGTGGCCGGTTGCGGTGTTGGTGCTGAACGTCGTGCCGGATATCTCCGGCGAAGAGCCCGAGAGGGCGATGGCACCGCCGTTGCCTCCAGCGGAGTTCCCGGTGAAGGTACATTCCGAGATCTGCCCGTCCGAAGACGAGCGGTTGGCGATTGCCCCGCCGTTGACCGCGCTGTTGCCGCTGAAAGTGCAGGCGGTAACCACCGGCGAGGAGGTCTGGTTGTACATGCCTCCGCCCCAGTAGCCAGCGCTGTTGTCAAGGAACGTGCAGTCTGAAACGGCCGGCGAGGCTGAGTTGTTGTACATCCCGCCGCCGTAGCCATTGCTGCTGGTGCTATTAGCATTACCGCCGCTGACGGTGAAACCATCCAGCGTACCGCCCGTGGTCCCGCGCACCACGTGATAGCTGTTGTCCGAACTGTCACCCGGCGTGCCGATGTCACCGCTGAGCGTGGTCGTGTTTGTCGCCACGTCCCGCTCGGTGAGCAGAGTCTCCGTGCCGGCGAATCCGCCGTAGATCGAGACGCCGTCCTTCAGTGTGAAGCTCACCGTGCGGTCCGAGTCGGTGGTCGGCCTGTAGGTGCCCTCCGCGACCCAGATCTCCGCCCCCGCACCCCCGGCGGCCAAGCCGTCCTGGAGGTCGGTGTAGGCGTCGGCCCAGCGCGACCCGTCGTTCGCACCCGTAGCATCCTTGTCGACGAAGACGATATCGCCGCGGAACTCGTCGACGATGAAGACGTCCGTATCACCCGCCGAGATGAGTTCGGTTTCGGTGGCCTCACCCGAGCCGAACGTCGCCGCGCCCTCGAAGAAGCCCACCGTCATGGCGTTGGCCGTCGAAGTCGCTGCCACCGCGTATCCGCGATCGTCGCCGGTCCCGCCGCCGCGCTTGGCGTTGGTCAACGTGCCGTCGCCGGCGAACTTGGCGGTGAAGACGTCGTAGTCGCCGTCGGACGTGAGGTCGGTTTCGTTGGTTTCTCCCGAGCCGAACGTCGCGGTGTCCTTGAAATATCCCGTTGCGACCGCCGAGCCGTCGGGGAGCGCGGCAACGCCCTGGCCGTACTCCCAGCTGGTCCCCCCGGCCTGCTTGACCCATGCCAGAGTCCCGTTGGCTGCGAACTTCGCGAGGAAGATGTCCGAGCCGCCGGCGGAGGTGAGGCCGGTCTCGCCGGCCTCGCCGGGGCCGAAGACGGCGGGGCTGTCGACGGTGATGAAGTTGCCGATTACGGCGACGCTGCCGTCGGGCAGCGCGGCGATGCCGTTGCCGTAGTCGTTGCGGTTGCCGCCGGCGCGTTTGGCCCAGGCGAGGCTCCCGTCGGTGTTGTACCGGGCGACGAAGATATCGACGATGCCGGCCGAGGTCATCACCGTCTGGCCGCCCTCGCCGGGGCCGAAGGTAGCGGTGCCCTGGAAGTTGCCGGTGATGGCCACGGTGTCGTTCGCGAATCTGGTTATCGCCACGCCGTAGTCCCAGCTCGTGCCGCCGGCCTTCCTGGCCCAGACGAGAGTGCCGTCCGGGTTGTACCTGGCCAGAAACACGTCCGAGCCTCCGCTCGAGTTCAGCGTCGTCTCGGTCGCTTCGCCGCTTCCGAACGTGACCGAGTCCTGGAAGTGGCCGGTGATCACGAACGTGTCGTCGGAAAGAGCCGCCACCGCCCGGCCCTCGTCGCCGTGCAGGTTGCCCAGACCCCTGGCCCAGGCCAGCGTGCCGTCGGCGTTGTACCTGGCGGCGAAGAGGTCGTAATTGCCGTTCGAAGTCAGGTCGGTGTCATTGGCCTCGCCCTTGCCGAACGTCGCCGCCGAGTAGAAGGAACCGGTGACCACGCAGGTCCCGTCCGACAGCGCCGCCACGCCGTAGCCATAGTCGTTGCTGAAGCCGCCGGCGCGCTTGGCCCAGGCCAGTGTACCGTCGGCGTTGTACTTCGCGACGAAGACGTCCGAGCTTCCGGCGGCGACCAGCTGGGTCTCGCCCGCCTCGCCGGCGCCGAACGTGGAGGTGCCCTCGAAGTGACCGACGACCACGATGCTGCCGTCGGCGAAGCCGGCGACCGCGCGGGCTTCATCTTCGGAAAGCCCGCCGGCGCGTTTGGCCCAGAGCAGTTCGTTCTCTCCGGCGAAGCCGGGGACATGAACCACCAAGACGCCAAGAACGCCAAGAAGAACCAGGACTGACCCCAGCTTGCTGATCGGGCGTCTGCTGGTTCCCTTTTCCTCCCGCGGCGAACGCAGCGCCGCAGCGGACCCCGCACCCCAAGTGCGGTCCGTAGTGATCCGTCTGCGGCGGATTGCTGTGGTTGGTCGCTTGTGCAACATTCGTTGCACCGCGCCCACCCCACAGCAACCTCCCGGGAAGCGTTCGCTTCCCTGCGCCGAGCCATCGCTCGTCGCCGCCTCCGACCTGGGCAATTGCGCTCCTCGCGAGGAGTGAAGAGTGGCGGGAGCACCACACAGTGGTGCTCGGGGATGCTGAAAGCATCCCGGTGAGGCCACTGAATGGGCGCGCGGCCGGGCAGTAATGGCCGGCCCGCGAACAGAGGTGGCCCGCCACTCCGAACTAATGGTCGGCATACCCGGGTTCCGCTGCGTTCGCGGCGTCGCTGCGGGAGAAGAAGGGCTTGATCCTGCCGTTGTGGTGGCAGTTCTCTGCGGCTCTGGCCTGCCGCGGCGTAGCCTGTCAGGGCGTAGACGGGCGGCTCTGCGCGAGATAGGATCTTGAAGTTCGGAGACAGTGCTGCTCACAAGAGGATCCTCGCCTGTCCTGAGCGGTGTCGAAGGGCCGCGAACTTGATTCGGGTCATCAGGTGCTACTAATGACATCGGTTGCTCGGGCCCCGCTTTGAATGACTTCGCATCATCATAATAGAGTTTACCCCACAAGGTGCAGAACGGCAATACGCCAATGTGAATATAATGAGTATATCGCGTATAGCACCTGATTACGCAACTAACAACTGACAATGCGACCAAGTCGTGTTATCGATATGGGCTCATCTCGAGAACAGGTGGTTTGCTTGTTTGCGCCCAGATACTTGACAATATGTAGCATAAAGGCTAATTGCATTAGCCGCTCTGCGCAATAGGGCTTTATGCTTGATAACTTAAAGTAGAACTTTACAATATCGCGCATGCAATACAGAAAGAGAGCGATCGAGGAGAAGCTCCTTCAGTACTCAGAGGCTTTTGCGTGCCTGCTGCTTGCCGGGGCGCGCCAGGTCGGCAAGAGCACCCTCCTGCAGCATCTGTTCGGCAAGACCCACAAGATCTTCGTGTTCGACCCAGTGCAGGACCTCTACGGGGCCAGGGCCGATCCGGACCTCTTTCTGCGCAACAATCCGCCCCCGCTGGTTCTCGACGAAATTCAGTATGTGCCGGAGCTGGTGCCCGCGATCAAGCGATACGTCGACAGAGACCGACATCCGGGCATGTACGTCTTCACCGGATCGCAGCAGTGGCAGGTGATGCGCCGCCTGTCCGAGTCGCTGGCCGGGCGCGTGGGCATGCTGGAGCTTCAGGGCTACAGCCATCAGGAGCGCCTGGGGCGGAAGGGGAAGACCTGGCTCAACACCTGGCTGGACTCGGCCGGCGAGGGCGCGGACGCGGCGATCGAAGCGCTGGGCGCGTACTCGTCGGCGGAGATTTCCGCCACGCAATGGATCTGGCGGGGGTGCTTCCCGGAAGTCCAGGAGCTCGAGGAGGCCGTTGTTCCCGGCTGGATGCAGGGATACGTCAATACCTACCTTCAACGCGACGTCCGTCAGGTGATCGACGTTCGCGACGAGACGCAGTTCGCCGCGTTCCTGGGGCTGTGCGCGGCCCTGACCGCCCAGGAGATCAACCGTTCCCAGCTGGGCCGCGAGCTGGGTCTGTCGTCGCCGACCGCCAAGCAATGGCTCGGTGCGCTGCGCAGCACCTACCAGTGGCTGGAAGTTCCTCCGCTTTCCGGCAACGTCCTGAAGAGGGTCAGCGGGCGTCCCAAGGGCTACCTGACCGATACCGGACTGGCCTGCTACCTGATGCGCCTGTCGTCGCCCGAGGCGGTCCAGGGACACCCGTCCTTCGGCGCCCTGTTCGAGACCGGCGTGGTGCTGGAGTGCTGCCGGCAGCTGCAGGTCCGCAGCCTGGTTCCGGCCCTCTATCACTACCGCCAGCACAGTGGCGCCGAGGTCGATCTCCTCGTGGAAGTGGACGGGCGCTTCTTTCCCGTTGAGATAAAGGCTTCCAGTCAGGTCCGTCCGGCTGATGCCAGGTCTCTGGCAACGCTCCGACGGAACCTGTCCGCACCCGTCGAGACCGGTCTGATCATCCATGCGGGATCCGAAGTTCTGAAGCTCGACGAGCAAACAGTGGCGGTCCCTTTTGATATGGTGTGAGCCCAGGACCCTGATCTTCTCGTCCTCGTCGTCAGCGAATGGTAATGAGCGGTCCTCGTCGTCGTCCTCGGGTGTTGGGGGTTAGCTCCGAACTGCCAACTACCGACAACTACCGAGGACGAGGACGAAGGACGAGGACGAGGACGATTAAGCCCGGACCCCTGGTTTTCTCGTCCTCGCGTGCCGGGGCGTAGCCGTCAGGCGAAGACCGGTCGTCAGCGAATGGTAATGAGCGGTCCTCGTCGTCGTCCTCGGGTTTTGGGGTTTCAGCCCCGAACTTCCAACTACCGAGGACGAGGACGAAGGACGAGGACGAGGACGATTGGGCCCAGGCCCCTGGTTTTCTCGTCGTCGTCCTCAGCGAATGGTAATGAGCGGTCCTCGTCGTCGTCCTCGGGTGTTGGGGGTTTAGCCCTGAACCCCGAACTACCGAGGACGAGGACGAGGACGAAGGACGAGGACGAAGGACGAGGACGATTAAACCCGGGCTCCTGGGCTTCTCGTCCTCAGCGAGTGGTAGCGAGCGGTCCTCGTCGTCGTCCTCGTCGTCGGGTGTTGGTGGTTCAGCCCCGAACTTCCAACTACCGAGGACGAGGACGAAGGACGAGGACGAGGACGATTAAGCCCGGACTCCTGATCTTCTCGTCCTCGTCGTCAGCGAGTGGTAGCGAGCGGTCCTCGTCCTCGTCCTCGGGTGTTGGGGGTTAGCCCCGAACTTCCAACTACCGAGGACGAGGACGAAGGACGAGGACGAGGACGATTGACCCCAGGCCCCTGGTTTTCTCGTCGTCGTCCTCAGCGAATGGTAATGAGCGGTCCTCGTCGTCGTCCTCGGGTGTTGGGGGGTTAGCCCCGAACTGCCAACTACCGAGGACGAGGACGAAGGACGAGGACGAGGACGATTAAACCCGGGCTCCTGGGCTTCTCGTCCTCAGCGAGTGGTAGCGAGCGGTCCTCGTCGTCGTCCTCGGGTGTGTGGGGGTTCAGCTCTGAACCCCGAACTACCGACGACGAGGACTATTCAGCCCCGAACCAGAAGACCCATTCTTGACTTTGGGTTCCAATCACAAGACACTATATACCTGTTCAGCCTGAGAGCATTGCGCTACGTATGGATACGTGAAAGGAGATCCTCTCTTGCCTCACCAGCTCGATCACGAGAAGCTCGACGTCTACCAACTCGAACTGCAGTTCGTCGCATGGGCGACGGAATTGATCGCGGAACTCAGTGGTAACCCTGGTGCCCGTGATGCGCGAATTGCCGAAGTCGCCAATCATCTCGATAGGGCAGGCCTCTCAGCGCTTTTCAACACTGCCGAGGGCAATGGGAGGCGGCAAATGAAAGCCCGAGCGAAGTTCTTCGATGATGCCCGTGGTTCGGCGACGGAATGCGCCGCGTGCCTGGACGCGTTGGTCGCCAAGAAGGCCTGCGCAATCCAGCGAATCGACTACGGCAAGTCGGTTCTGGTCCGAGTCGTCTCAATACTGTCGAAGCTGGTAGAACGCTTTGCCGAATAAAGGTCTGTCAGGGAAGAAGCAATCCCTTACGGAATATAACCCCGTTCTTCTCGTTCTCGGGTGTTGGGGGTTTAGCCCTGAAGCCCGAACTTCCAACTACCGAGGACGAGGACGAAGGACGAGGACGAGGACGATTAAGCCCGGACCCTTGGGCTTCTCGTCCTCGTCGTCAGCGAATGGTAATGAGCGGTCCTCGTCGTCGTCCTCGGGTGTTGGGGGGTCAGCCCTGAACTTCCAACTACCGAGGACGAGGACGAAGGACGAGGACGAGGACGATTAACCTCGGACCCCTGATCTTCTCGTCCTCGTCGTCAGCGAATGGTAATGAGCGGTCCTCGTCGTCGTCCTCGGGTGTTGGGGGGTTTAGCCCTGAACTTCCAACTACCGAGGACGAGGACGAAGGACGAGGACGAGGACGATTGACCCCAGGCCCCTGGTTTTCTCGTCGTCGTCCTCAGCGAGCGGTAGCGAGCGGTCCTCGTCCTCGTCCTCGGGTGTTGGGGGGTTTAGCCCTGAACTTCCAACTACCGAGGACGAGGACGAAGGACGAGGACGAGGACGATTAAACCCGGACCCTTGAGTTTACCGCGTACGATATGAGGTCTCCAGAAAATGTCGTTATCCCTCGTCGTTTATTGCAGCCCGCTGAAAAATAGTCTTGACTATATTGCAGCGCCATTCATAATAGTCGCGATGATAGAGAGGCCGATCTACACCGCACTGTGGCAGGAGCTTGCTGCCGAGAAGGCCATGGTCTTCATGGCCGGACCGCGCCAGGCGGGCAAGACCACTCTGGCGAAGTCCATCGCCGGGGAGTTCGCCAACAGGGTCTACTTCAACTGGGACGTCGTTACCGACCGGCGCATGCTGCGCGAGGATCCCTACTTCTTCGAGAGCGTTGAACGCGTCGACGATTCCCCGCCGATCGTCGTCTTCGACGAGATCCACAAGCATCGCAGGTGGAAGAATTACCTGAAGGGAGCGTACGACCGCTGCGCGGAAGGTTTCCGCTTCCTGGTGACCGGCAGCGGTCGGCTGGAAGCCGGAAGGAGGGCCGGCGATTCCCTCGCGGGCAGGTACGCGCTCTTTCACCTGTGGCCGCTGACCCTGGCGGAGCTGGGCGGAAGGCGAGCCCGATTGGAGGATTTCCTCGCGGATCCCCTGGGGATAGTGCAGGACGGTGACGGAAGCGCCCGGGAAGCCTGGCGGCGGCTGGCGCGGTTCTCCGGCTTCCCCGAGCCGTACTCGGTGGGCAAGGAAAGAAGCTACCGGCGATGGTCGCGGGACTACCACGCCCAGCTGATCCGCGGGGACATTCGCGACCTGACCGGGATCACCGCGATCGATGATGTGGAGACCCTCTTCGCGATGCTCCCGGAGCGGGTGGGCAGCCTGCTCTCGATACCAAACCTGGCCTCGGACCTGGAGACCTCCTACAACACCATCAAGAACTGGCTCGCCGCGCTGGAGCGCTTCTACCTGATCTTCCGCCTTCAGCCCTGGACTGCCAAGGTCGCGCGGGCCACCCGCAAGGCGCGCAAGATCTACCTGTTCGACTACGCCGGCATCGAGAATCCGGGCGCGCGCTTCGAGAACATGGTCGCGCTGGAGCTGTTCCGGGCGGTCTCGAGCTGGAACGACTTCGGCCACGGCCCCTTCGGCCTGCACTTCGTCCGCGACCGCGAGAAGCGCGAGATCGACTTCCTGTTGACCCACAGGAGAAAGCCGCTGCTGCTGGTCGAAGCCAAGTCCGCCGAGATGCAGGCCGACGCCAGCCTGCTGAGGTTCCAGCAGCAGCTGGAGGTTCCCGCCGTGCAGCTGGTCGAGGACGGCGAGCGATTCGTGCGTCCCGGGGGCGGGGGGCAGCAACTGCTGATCGCCCCGGCGCAACTGTGGCTGCCTCGGTTGCCGTGAAGGCCCGGACCCCTTGGGTTTCTCGTCCTCGTCGTCGGGTGTTGGTGGTTTGGCCCTGAACCCCGAACTACCGAGGACGAGGACGAGGACGAAGGACGAGGACGAGGACGATTGACCCCGGACCCCTGGTTTTCTCGTCCTCGTCGTCAGCGAGTGGTAGCGAGCGGTCCTCGTCCTCGTCCTCGGGTGTTGGGTTGGTCAGCCCCGAAGTTCCAACTACCGAGGACGAGGACGAAGGACGAGGACGAGGACGATTAAACCCGGGCTCCTGGGCTTCTCGTCCTCAGCGAGTGGTAATGAGCGGTCCTCGTCCTCGTCGTCGGGTGTTGGGTTTTTCAGCCCCGAACTGCCAACTACCGAGGACGAGGACGAAGGACGAGGACGAGGACGATTAACCCCGGACCCCTGATCTTCTCGTCGTCGTCCTCAGCGAATGGTAATGAGCGGTCCTCGTCCTCGTCCTCGGGTGTTGGTGGTTTGGCCCTGAACCCCGAACTACCGAGGACGAGGACGAAGGACGAGGACGAGGACGATTAACCCCGGACCCCTGGTTTTCTCGTCGTCGCGTGCCGGGGCGTAGCCGTCAGGCGAAGACCGGTCCTCAGCGAATGTTAATGAGCGGTCCTCGTCCTCGTCGTCGGGTGTTGGGTCTTTCAGCCCCGAACTTCCAACTACCGAGGACGAGGACGAAGGACGAGGACGAGGACGATTAACCCCGGGCTCCTGATCTTCTCGTCCTCATCGAGTGGTAGCGAGCGGTCCTCGTCCTCGTCGTCGGGTGTTGGGTTTTTCAGCCCCGAACCCCGAACTACCGAGGACGAGGACGAAGGACGAGGACGAGGACGATTAAGCCCGGACCCCTGGGTTTCTCGTCCTCGCGTGCCGGGGCGTAGCCGTCAGGCGAAGACCGGTCCTCAGCGAGTGGTAGCGAGCGGTCCTCGTCGTCGTCCTCGGGTGTTGGGGGGTTTAGCCCTGAACCCCGAACTACCGAGGACGAGGACGAAGGACGAGGACGAGGACGATCAACGCCGGACGATTAACTCCTTAGAATTCCTCCGGTACTTCCTCCGGCTCATGCTGCGGCGCCACGAGATCCTCGCTTTCCTCGTCATCCGGCGGCGGGGGTTGGCCGCCTAAGGCGCCGCCGGTGAAGGTCTTGGAGGCTTCATCCGTGTTGCCGTAGGCGCCCATGTTTACGCGCGAGCCGTTGGGTGATGGTTCATTGCTGCAGTCATCGCCCAGATCGCCGGCGTCGATGCACGGACTGGTCGTCGCATCGGTCGACCATCCGCTGCCGTTCCAGCGGCCCTCCTGGCTCTTGACGTGGAAATCCCCGCCGGCCGCGTCGGCGAACTGCGGGTCGGAGCTGATGTTGCCGGTGCCGGTGTAGCCGCCCTGGATGCAGGAGTAGGAGACGGTGGGTGAGGAAGCACTGCTGTATATCTCGTTGTGGCTCGCCGTTGCGGTGTTTCCCCAGAGGATGCAGTTCTTGATGGCTGGTGCGGATCCGGCTGCATTGGCCACGGCCCCGCCCCGCCCGGTGACATTGCCGCTGAAGACGCAGTTGACGATCGAGGGACTGGACCCGTTGTTGTATATCCCCCCTCCCCAATAGGAACCTGTGTTCCTGTCGAACACGCAGTTGGTCACTATCGCCGCGGCGGAGTTGTAGTTGGCTATGCCTGCGCCGTAGTGTGAAACGATGTTGTCGCGGAAAACGCATTTGTTGATCTCCGGCGCGCAGCCGGAATTGGCCATCGCCGCGCCGCCTTCGTAGGCCGCGTTGCTGTCGAAAGTGCAGTTGGCCACGACTGGCGAGACCGCATTGTTGTACATGCCTCCCCCGTACCGGTTGCTTCCCGTCCCGTCTGCATTTCCCCCGGTGATCCTGAAACCGTCCAGTCGCGCGCTATCGGCACCAAGCAACACATGTATGCTGTTGTCCGAAGGGTTGCCGATCGCCCCAATGTCCCCGCTGAGCACGGTGGGATTCAAGTTCCAGTCTCGCTCGCTGCGGGCCGTCTCGGTTCCCGCGAACCCCCCATAGACGTTGACGCCGCTTCTGAGCTGGAAGCTCGCCGTGCGCACTGCAGGAGGTTTGTAGGTTCCGGTCGCTACCCAGACCTCCTTGCCGGTGGGTTCGGCGGCGTCGAGCCCCGACTGCAGCTCGTTAAACGCGTCCGCCCAGGAAGTGCCGTTGTTGTTGCCGTTTGCGTCAGCGTCAACAAAGACTACGCTCATTGACAGGGTGCGTTCGTAGGCACCCATGTCGATGTCGCCGCCAGCAGAGCGCGAAACCCCGAGGATGTCCTCGCCGGGGGCACCTTCAGAGGTCCCTGAATCCCTGCAGGGGCTGGCGCTTCCAAGCTGCAATCCGTCGTCGGCCGTCGCGAAGAGGTTGTCCGCCCCGTCCGGGTCTGCCACGTCTGTGAACAGCGGGTCCGCATCGATATTGCCCGTGCCTGCGAACCCTCCCTGCACGCAGGAATATGTGACCGACACTCCACCGCCATAGATCTCGTTTCCGGATAGGGTTGCGGAGTCCCCGTAGAAGACGCAGTTCGAAACGTCTGGCGCTGCCCCATTGGTGGCGGCCAGGGCCCCGCCTCTGGCCGCGTTGTTACCGCTGAACGTGCAGTTGGTCAGCGTCGGACTGGAGGCGTTGCAGTGCGCGCCTCCACCCCAGTAGCCGGCCTGATTACCGGTGAAAACGCAGTTAGTTACCGGTGGCGCCGAAAGGCCCAGGTTGACCATGCCGCCGCCGTAGAACACCGCAAAGTTGCCCGCGAGAACGCAATTAGATACAGTGGGCGATGCTCCCGAATTGTAGATTCCTGCCCCGCTCCCATTGGCCCCGGCGCCGTTGGCGTTGCCTCCCGTTATCGTGAACCCGTCCAGAGTTGCTCCCGTGGCACCGACTACCACGTGATAGCAGTTGTCCGCGCTGTCACCAATGACGCCGATGTCCCCGCTCAGGACTGTGGGATGTTGCATACGGTTGCGCTGTGTGAAGCCGGTCTCGATACCCGAGAAACCGCCGTAGACCGCGACGCCCGTGCGGAGCAGGAAGCTATTGCTTCTGCTTGCGCCGGGCTTGTAGGTACCCTCAGCTACCCAGACCTCTTTGTGAGTGGGCGCTGCGGTCTCAAGTCCCGCCTGCAGGGTCGTGAATGCGTCCGCCCATGAGGTCCCATTGGCCGCGCCGACGGCGTCAGCGTCCACGAATACGACACTGTCCGAAAGGGACTGCTCGTAGGCACCCATGTCGTACCCGTCGCCTTCGGGCCTTTCGAAGCCCTTTATGTCCTGGTTCGGTGCCCCGTCTGCGGTGGCGGCATCCTTGCAGGGGCTGGAGGCCTGCAGTTTGAGGCCGTCATCGTCTGTTGCGAAAACGCCATCCGGCCCGCACGGGTCGGAGGAGTCGAAGAACCTGGGATCGCTACTGATGTTCCCCGCGCCCGAGTGCCCCCCTTGGACACAGCAATAAGTTACCGTGCACGTGCCCTGGACGAGCCCGCTCGAGCCGCCCCACAGGATGCAGTTCTTCATCGCCAGCGTGCCGCTGAAGTTGTAGACGGCCTTGCCTGGACTACCGGTGTTACCGGACATCGTGCAGTTGATGAGTGTGGGCGAAGAGTCGTGATTGAAAATGGCGCCGCCTCCGCCAGCCCCCGAGTTCCCGGCGAATACGCAGTTGATCCATGTGCCGTTGGAGCCTGCGGTATTGGCCACCGCGCCGCCGAAGTTGTCGGATACGCTGCCCGTAAACACGGTACCAGATATCGTTCCCGAGTTGCCATAGTTGTAGAGAGCGGCTCCGCGCCACGAAGCATTGTCAATGAAGCGGGAGTTGCTGATTGCAGTCATCGAGTTTTCGCAATACATACCCGCACCGAAGAAGTCCGCATAACAGTCGCGAAAGACGCAGTTCGCAACCGTCATGGTTACCGATTGGTTGTACATGCCTGCACCGCAGTACTTCTTGGCGGCGTCGTTGGCATAACCGGCCGCCACCGTGAAGCCGTCTAGAGTGCTTCCTTCTCCACCGGTGACCACGCGGAAACTGTTGTCGGAGGCCAATCCCGCAGTTCCGATGTCGCCGCTCAGCGTTGTGATGTTAGTTTCCCAGTCCCGTTCACTGAGCAGGGTTTCCGTGGCGTCGAAACCCCCGTAGAGCCCCACCCCGTCCTTGACCAGGAAAGTGTCATCCCGGGAACTGCCCGGTCTATACTCCGCCGCAGCCACCCACACTGCGTCTCCGCTCCGGGCCATAGCAATGCCCACTTGTAGGTCCGTGAAGGCGTTCGCCCAAGAGGTACCGTTGCCGATTCCACTGGCGTCCTTGTCCACGTAGATAGTGATCGGCCCACGTTTGGAGGCTTGAACAGTGTTGCCGTAAGCTCCCATGTTGATCTGTTCGCCATTCGGGAGCGGTTCGTTTTCATAGTCATCGGCAGGGTCTCCACTGGCCACGCAGGGGCTTGTAACCTCATCGGTTACCCATCCACTGGGCGTCCAGTGATCGTGCGTAGACTTCAAATGGTAGTCCCCGCCGTTCTCGTCCACGAACAGGGGGTCCATGTCCAGATTGCCCTCTCCCGCATGCCCCCCCCTAACACAGGAGTAGGTTGCGGTTGTCGTGGAAGCGCTGTTGTGGATTTCGTCGCCGCTCTTGGTTGCCGCGTCGTTCCAGAGAATGCAGTTCCTGAGTGTAACCGTTGAAGCGCTGTTGCCGACGGCTCCGCCGCGCCCCGCCGTGTTACGGTTGAACGTGCAGTTGGTCGCTGTTGCCGAAGAGGCGTTGTTGTAGATTCCCCCTCCCCAGTAGGAGCCTGAATTGGCGCTAAATATGCAGCGCAGCAATTGCGGGTTCGACGTGGCATAGCTGGCAATGGCTCCTCCGTATTGCGTTGCGACGTTAGAGTCAAAGAGGCAGTCGGCTAGCTCAGGTGCCGCTCCCGCGTTGTAGATGCCGCCTCCGTTCTTGGAGGAGGTGTTAGAGACGAAGGAGCAGTTGCTCAGCAGGGGGGAAGAAGCCGTGTTAAAGAGTCCCCCGCCCGCATTCGTGGACGAGTTGCCGTTGAAGGCGCATCCGTTCAAGGTCGGGTTTGAAGCGGCAACGTTCGCGAGACCGCCCCCATCCTGTGCGGAGTTGCCCGTGAAGACGCACGCCGTGAGGGTTGGAGAAGATCCGGTGAGGTAGGCGCCTCCTCCCCGCAGCGTGGCGGAGTTGTTGCTGAACGTGCAGTTGGCAATCGTGGGCGAAGCCGAATCGACAAACAACCCGCCGCCACAGCGATCATCGTCAGTTCCGCTTGCGTTGCCGCCAGTGATCGTGAATCCGTCCAGGGTTCCCCCGGTCGTTCCTCGCACGACGTGGTAGCTGTTGTCTGAACTGACACCGATCTCGCCGATGTCGCCGCTCAGCACGGCAATGTTCACCGCGGGGTTGCGCTCGCTGCGTTCGTTCTCGGTTCCGGCAAAGCCGCCATAGAGCGGGACAGTCGGTCTAAGCACAAAGCATGAGCTGCGATCGCTCTCTGAGGTGGGCTTGTAGGTGCCATCAGCTACCCATATCTCATTGCTCGGTCGGGCAGCTGCCAGGGCCGTTTGAAGGTTCGTGTAAGCATTCTCCCACGAGAGACCCGTTTCCGTGCCGGTTGCCGCCTGGTCGACGTAGATGACAAGCGTGTCGGCTTTTGCCGAGAACTTCGCGAGGAACATGTCAGGCAACAGACCGGAAGTCAGCACCGTCTCACCAGCTTCTCCGGAACCGAACGTGGCCTCCGATAGGAAGTAGCCGGTAACTACCACGGTGTCGTCGGGCATGGCGGCGATTGCCCGACCATAGTCGTTAGATGCACCGCCGGCGTTCTTGGCCCAGGCCAAGGTCCCGTCGGGGTTGTATCGTGCCAGGAAGACATCCAGAAAGCCATTGGACGTAAGCTGCGTCTCGTTGACTTCGCCCTGGCCGAAGGTAACCGTCTTCTTGATGAAACCGGTCAGGACCACCGAGTTGTCGGCAAGTGAAACGACATCGAAGCCGTACTCGCTATTAACCCCGCTGGCTTTCTTGGCCCAATCGAGTGTCCCATCGGAACCGTACTTGGCCACGAAGATGTCGTACATTCCTGAGGCAACCAGTTGAGTTTCATTGGCCTCACCGGGTCCAAACGTAGCCGTATGTCGGAATCGGCCGGTCAGTACCACGGAGTTGTCCGTCAGGGCCGTGGCTGCGTAGGCGAAGTCGAATCCGCTGCCGCCGGCGCGCTTGGCCCACAGGGTGCTGCCGGCGGAGTCATACTTGGTGACAAAGACATCCTTGTTCCCTGCGGACACCACGCTGTGTCCCCCCCCGAAGTTCACCGTGCCGGTGAACTTGCCGGAGATGACGACCGAACCGTCATTCATGCCCACGATGCCATGTCCACCATCATAGGTTGCACTGCCCGCCCTCTTGGCCCAGGAGAGTGTGCCGTCAGAGCTGTAAGAAGCCACGTAGATGTCACCGGCCCCTGCCGAATTCAGCACCGTCTCGCTGCCTTCCCCCGGACCAAATGTGCAGGATTCGTTGAAATCGCCCGTGATTGCTGCCGAGGTGCCCGAGACTGCTGTGATGCCGCGAGCATAATCGTCGCCACTGCCGCCAGCGCGCTTGGCCCAACTCAGCGTGCCGTCTGATGTGTACTTCGCGAGGAAGATATCAATACCGCCGCCGGAGGTCAGCTGCACCTGTTGGGGTTCTCCCGGCGCAAAGGTTACTGTGCCGGAGAAGTACCCCGCTACGACAACGCTGTCGTCAGACAGCGCGGCCACGCCGCAGCCGCGAGCATCTCCTGTACCGCCAGCCCTTCTGGCCCACTCGAGCGTGCCGTTCGGCGCATATCTGGCCACGAAGATGTCGAAGCTGCCCGCCGAAGTCAGCTGCGTTTCACCGGCTTCACCGGATCCAAAAGTTGCTGTGTCTCCGAAGTAACCGGTTACGACGGACGAGCCGTCCGATAGCGCAGCGACTCCTTCGCCGCTGATAGCCCCATCACCGCCGGCTTGTTTGACCCAAGTCAGTTCGCTCTCGCTGCCGAATGCAGGGCCAGCTAGGCCCAAGAAGCAGCAGGATGCGAGTAGCAGTGTCCCAAAGGCACCTGCCTGCAGAAGATGGCGTATGGGGCTATTCAAGGCCCTGCCTCCGGTCTATTTGGCCGGGTGGGCGGCGACCCACCCACCCGGGCGCACCCACTCGCACATATCTTCTATCGGTCGCATGCCTTCGACCACAAAGCCCTTTCCGCAGGCTGCCATCTCTAGAAGACTTCCGTGCCCCCGCGATTCAGAGCAGAGGGAGGATCCCTTTCGTCTTCCCCGGCCTGCTCGCTATCCTCCCATGTTGCGGCGGGGTCGCCGCCCGGGGGGCTCTTGGAGGCCCGCACGGTGTTGCCGTATAGGCCTAAGTTTACCCGGCTTCCGTTGTCGTCCGGTTCGCCCAAGAAGGAGTCACCTGGGTCACCTGCATCCACGCAAGGACTGGTTATGGGGTCACTGACCCAACCGCCCGAGGTCCACCGCCCGCCGGCGGATCTCAGGTAGTAGTAGCCTGCGGGCGCGTTGGCCATAAGGGGATCCGTGCCTATATTGCCTGTTCCCGTCCAGCCTCCGGCCACACAGCTGTAGGTGACCGTCGCACCAGTGCCGTGGATCTCATTGCTGCTCACGGTGCCGGTGTTGCCCCAGAGAATGCAGTTCCGAACTTCGGGCGCGGCGCCGTCGCGGTTGCCCAGTGCCCCGCCCCGGCCGGCGGTGTTGCCGTAGAACAGGCAGTTTATGATCGTGGGGGCCGAAGTGTCACTGTGCAGGCCCCCACCCCAGTAGTCGGCAGAGTTCCCGGCGAACAGGCAGTTCGTGAGTATCGGTGCCGAAGCCGAGTAGCTTGCCGCGCCGCCACCGTATTGCCGGGCGTAGTTGCCGATCAGGCTGCAGTTGGCGATGGTCGGGCTGGTACCGTTGTTGAAGATCCCCGCTCCCGAGTCGTAGCCGCCCCCACCGTCGGCGTATCCCGCCGTTATGATGAACCCATCCAGGATCGCATCGTCCGCACCCGTGACTACGTGATAGCAGTTGTCTGTTGCAAGGGCACCGTTGCCCAGATTCCCACTGAGGATCGATGCGTAGTCCATGTAGCTACGCTGGTCGCGCTCCGTCTCGGTGCCGGCGAAGCCGCCATAGACGCCCACACCACTCTCCAGCTGAAACGTGTCTGTGCGCAACACGCCCGGCCGGTAGGCGCCGGCGGCAACCCATATCTCGTCTTCTTCGCGTGCGGCCGCGAGCGCGTCTTGGACCTGAAGGTAAGCGTTGGCCCACGAGGAGCCGTCGCGGTTGCCGGCTACCGCATCGCGGTCCACGTAAATAACCATGCTGATGAACTTCGAAGCTTCCGCCGTGTTGCCGTAGCAGCCCATGTTGATCCGGCCGTTGTCCGGTTTAGGCTCCAGGTCGCTGGAGTCCTCGGGATCGCCAGCGTCTATACACGGACTGCGTACCGGATCGCTGGTCCAGCTCCCGGCATTACAGCGTCCGGCGGGCGACTTGAGATGGTAGTCTCCGGTTCCCGGGCTGGCGAAGAGGGGGTCGGTATCAGTATTGCCGGTTCCCAGGTAACCTCCCTGCACGCAGGAGTAGGTGACCGTGGCAACGTCACCCTGGTTCTGGATTTCCGCGCCGGTCTTCGCCGCGGAGTCGCCCCACAGAATGCAGTTGCGCAGCGTGGGGGAAGACCCCTGGTTGTTTCCGATCGCACCTCCTCGGCCCGCGGTGTTGCCGCTGAACGTACAGTTGACCAGCAACGGATCGGAATTCCCGAAGTTGTAGAGTCCCCCGCCCCAGTATGGAGCATCGTTACCAGTCAACAGGCAACGGGTCATCTCAGGAGAGGACCCGTGGTTATAAATCGCTCCACCGTATCTGATAGTGGTGTTGTTCTTCAAACTGCACCCGGTCAGTACAGCGTTTGAAGCAGTGTTGAACATGGCGCCGCCATCCTTGCCGGATGAGTTGCCCGTAAACGAACAGTCCTCGAAGGTTGGCGTTGACCCATAGCTGTAGCAGGCGCCACCCCAGCATGTGGAGGAATTGCTGTTAAACGTGCATCTAGCTAACAGGGGCGCCGAGGCGGTCTTGTTAGCCAGTGCGCCCCCCTTCGTGGACGCGTTTTCGCTGAACACGCAGTCGGTGATCGGCGGTGCCGCAGCCTCGATGTACATACCGCCGCCCCAGTAGCCCGCTTGGTTGCTCGTGAAAGCGCAATTGGTGACCGCGGGAGACGATAAGGCGATGTACATTCCTCCGCCGAAGCCACGAGTACCCCCGCCGTCAGCTTTGCCGCGGGTTATAGTGAACCCGTCCAGCGTTCCTCCGGCAAAGCTGACCACCACGTGATAACTGTTGTCGCTGTTATTGTCCTCGACCCCGATATCGCCGCTCAGAATCGTCACGTTCGTGTCCGGATCGCGCTGGTCCCTGCTGGTCTCGGTGCCCGCGAAGCCTCCGTAGACCGGGACACCGTTCTTCATGACGAAGCTCACCGTGCGGCTCGTGCCGCTGGTCGGCTTGTACGTCCCGGCGGCCACCCATATCTCGTCGCCGTCGTTCGCGCCGGTCATGGCGTCCTGCAGGTCGGTGCAGGCGTCGGTCCAGCTGCTGCCGTCGTTCTCGCCGGCCGCGTCGGCCTTGACGTACCAGATCCGGTTGGTGTCGTAGGTCCAGTCGACCCAGACGTGCTGGGTGTTGTTGTTGGCGGTCTTGGGCGTGTTGCTCGAGGTGGCGACCAGTTGGTCGGCGCCGCCGACCACGTTGTAGAGCTTGAAGCTCTTGATCGTGCCGCTGCCCGAGCTGGCCGAGTCGGTCATGCTGACGTACCAGCGCTTGAGCTGACCCTCGTCCGGCAGGATGTCCGTGAAGTCGAGATAGAAGGTCCCGTCAGTCGCCGTCGTGGTTCCGTCGTAGGCGTAGGCCCCGCCATTGTAATAGAGACATTCGTACCACGCAGGCGACCAGGTCTGTTCCGGCGTTTCCTGGCTCGTCGCCGAGATTCCCAGCCTGATCAGGTGCTGGTTGCGCTGGGCGTGGTTCAGCGTGAACTCGGCGACCACCTTGGGCTGGTAGTTCTCCAGCGCGGTGGCGTAGTAGGCCTTGTTTAAGGCGAAGGCGGCAACGCGCCCGCTGCTCGGACCGCCGGTCACGCCCGAGGGGTTCTTGAGCGCGTCGTAGCTCAGCCAGGCCCAGTTGCCGTTTTTCCACGACGGGTACCAGGAATTGGCGATCTTGAAGGCGCCCTTCTCACCGCTGTCCACCTGGCTGTTGCCGTTGACGTCGATCCACAGCCGGTCGTCGTAGCCGACGATCGTCATGCTGTGAGCACCGGCCCCGCCGTTGAGCCAGTGGCAGGCGTGCTGGCCGACGTAGGGATTGTCCTCTTCGGTGCCGGGGTCGTCGCTAACCGTGGTCCACTGCCAGCTGCTGATGTAGGTGCCGAACGTGAGGATGTAGCCGTCGTTCAGGAGGCTCTTGATGTTCCCGATGCCGGTGTCGGTGTTGCAGTCGCTCACGTAGGTGTAGGTGTTGAAGCGCCGGTTGATGGCGTCGCGCCACACGCTCGCGGTCATGGGCCACTCGCGGTAGTTGGTGGCCGGCGAGGTGCTGCCGACGTAGGGGAAGTCCTCCCAGGTGGCCATGCCGTGCTTCTCGGCGATCAGATAGCCGTCGGTCAGACCGCTACCGCCGGTGGTACCGTTGTTGGACATGTTGTAGGTCCACTTGGGGCTCAGGTGCGTCGAGGTGTCACCGTTCTTGGCGTCGACGTCGTGCGCCCAGGAGTACATGTAGGTCATCACGTAGTAGCCGCTGCTGTAGTGCACGCAGGATCCCAGGCTGCCCTGGCTGCCCAGCGGCGGGAAGTACTTCAGCGTGCTGTTGTCGATGGTGGCGGGAACTCCGAACCCGCCCCCGGTCCCCTCGTCACCGCCCTCGCCGTACTTGGGAGTTGCCGGCGCTACGCCGCCCGACTCGCCGTCGACCTCGTCGCCGATCGGCACGGGCTTGACTTTGATCGGAGGCTGGCCCTTCTTGCGGCGATAGTCGTTGAGCCGGCGAAGGCCCAGCCTGTTCAGGCGGACCCCGACCACTCGCCTGGCGTGCCTGCGTTCCCAGGCGAGCTCACGCTTCGTAGGCGGGCGGAAGCCGGGCTTCTTGGGGTCGTACCAGGGAGGGGCCTCGAGGCCGGGGTTGCCCTTCCTGGCTTTGGGGCGGGGGATGATGGGATTGCGGACTCTCGACTGCGGACTGCGAACTGCGGACTGCGGAGTGGGTACTCCCGATTGCGGACTGCGGATTGCGGATTTCGGATTGAGAGGCGCGAGGGGAATGCGGTCGGCGGCCCGGACGCGAGGAGTCTGATCCATCAGGCTCCAAGGCCGTGCGCCCGGGCTGCTGCCGACCGGCTGAGGGGCGGTCGATTGCGGATGGACTTCGGGGCTTCGGGCTTCGGACTTCGGGCTTTGGGAGATCTCAGAGCTGGGAGCTCCCGTGGTCCAAAGCCCATGGTCCAAAGTCCTGGCCCGGTGCGTGAGCACGACGAGCGCCAGGACCGTGATCGCCAGCGCGGGCAGCGTGGCGAGAATGTAGCGACGTTTCATTGATAGCCCCCCAGCATCCATTCGACTCGCCCCTTCGGCCTCGCTCAGGACAAGTCAGCCGGCGCAGCATGGTTCCGCAGTCGCCGCCCGGCAGGTTCCGGCGCGCCCTGCGACGCGGCCTTGCGGCCTCGCCCAGGGCCAGCAGCGAGCCCTCCGTGACCCACTCAACGTATTATAGATAACGCACAAAGTGCAAGAAGGCAAGAGATCTTTAGTTAAATATATTAACGTCCGTACTATGCGATGGATAATGAGGGGCTTAGGAAGCAGCTGGAGCTCTGTGGATGTCTGGCTGTCGCGGTTTGGCCCTCGCAGGATCGACAAGGTCCCACGCCTTTGCAGGGTCCAGCGACCTGGTAGGTTGGGTGTTGCGTGTCGGATACTGGATATTCGCTCGGGAACCAATTCGAAGCCCTTTCCTCCCGCAGCGACGCTGCGACCGGTCTTCGCAGGACGGCTACGCCCCGGCACGCGCGGCGGACCCCGGGTATGCGAACCATTAGTTGGGAGTGGCGGGCTGCTTCTGTTCGCTGTGGCGGACGTGACCGTCCGCCCCCGCGACCATTCAGCAGCCTTACCGGGATGCTTTCTGCATCCCCGAGCACCGCTCTGCGGTGCTCCCGCCACTCTTGACTGTTTGCCAGGAAGCGCAGTGTGCTTGGTCGGAGGCGGCAGCGAGCGATAGCTCGGTGTGGGAAGCGCCGCGCTTCGGGCTGCGCGGCTTGAGGCTTGGGGACAAGCTTCCCGCGAAGTTGCGGAGGGGTGGCGCGACGCGACGAAGTCGCGTGAGCGCCCGGGCCCGAGCAACCCGCCGTAGACCATTCACTACGGACCGGGGTGCGGGGTAATGGGGTCCGCTGCGCGTGCCGGGGCGTAGCCGTCCTGCGAAGACCGGTCGCCGCGTCGCTGCGGGAGATGAAGAAGTTGACCAGCAGGCTGACTGCCGCCAAGGCTCAACCGCCTGGCGGTTGGGTGTTGGGGGTTGGATATTCGCGCCGGGGCCAACTCCGAACCGCCGGGGACGATTAACTCCGCTGCTCAGCGTCCGATAATCTTCTGTCCCCCAGGGAGATAGCTGCCGGCGACGACCCGGAAAACGGGCTTGAAGGGTTGACATTCCTGAACTCTCTCGCCATACTGTAATTGCGGTGTGAGCGGTGCACGGAGCGCCGTTGAACGTTCAGTGATGAGGAAGGCGCAAGGATGCGTGCGAAGTCGGGCTGATGGAAGTGTACCCTCGTCGGGCTCTGCCCGGTGAGGGTTTTCGTTTGCCCCCAGCGCGCGAATCCCCAGGCCGACCTCGAGCCGCAAGCGGTCCGGGACCGACTGCGCCCCCCGAGCAGGGGACGGTCCGGACGGCTGAGGTTGCGGCCGGTTCGACGGCGTGGGCCCGGGAAGGATCTCGGGCCTGGAATTCAGGGAGGATTCCAAAGTGTCGCTGCTGAGAATAAACAATAACGTCTCCGCGCTGAATACCCAGCGCAACCTGAACACCAACAGCTTCAACCTGGGCAAGACGCTCCAGAAGCTCTCCAGCGGCTTCCGGATCAACACCGCCTCGGACGGCCCGGCGGACCTGATTATCAGCGAGGGTCTGCGTGCCCAGGTCAGCGGGCTGAAGGCCGCCGTCCGCAACAGCCAGGAGGCGTCGAACCTGGTTGGCATCGCGGAGGGCGCGCTGAAGGAAGTCAGCGATCTGCTGGTAAGCATGCGCGCGCTGGCGACCCACGCCGCCAACAGCGGGGTAGTGACCACCGAGCAGGTTGCCGCCGACCAGGAAGAGGTCGACAACATGCTCGACACCATCAACCGCATAAACGCGGTCACGCGCTTTGCGGGCGAGTCGATCTTCACCGGCGCCGCTCGCACCTTTCACATTGGCGAGGGCGGCACCGCCGCAGATCAGGTCAATACCCTGAGCATCCCGATCGTCTCCACCGGTCAGATAGGGGGCGCCGCCGCGCCGCTGCGCCTCAGGACCATCGCCGGCGGCCAGCTCAACAACCTGGCGCTCGCGCCGCAGACCGCGATCCAGATCATCAGCGCCGCTGCCGGGCAGATCGCCTCGATCCGCGGGACCCTCGGAGCGTTCCAGAAGAACACGCTGCAGACCAACATCAACAGCCTGAACGTCTCGCTCGAGAACGTCACCGCCACCGAAAGCTTCATCCGCGACACCAACATGGCCGAGGAGACCAGCAACTTTACCAAGAACCAGATCCTGGTCCAGGCCGGGGTCAGCGTGCTGGCGCAGGCCAACGTCCAGTCGCAGTCAGTGCTCCAGTTGCTGCAGTAGCTGCGCAATCCGCAATTCGGAGCAAGGAATTGCCGCCGTTCAAGGCGGCAGTTGGGGCGTCAGCCAGGTGACTTGGCGGCTGCTCCGAATATCCAATAACCAACACGGAACACCCAACCGATCAAGTGGGGTCGGGACAGCCAAGTTCGGAGAACTGGTGCTTGCGCTGGATATTGGACATTCCGTGTTGGGGCTGTTGGATATCGGCGTCGGGATCGGGATCGGCCCCACCGCCCTTTTCTCGTGCCTGTCTTCGCCTCCGGCTACGCCGCGGCAGGCCTGAGACGCTGAGAACCCCCGGGCATCTCGGTCGGAGGCGGCGCCGAGCGATAGCTCGGTGTGGGCATTGCTTCAGGCTATTGACCGTAGTTCCCGAGTCTACGGAAGGTCAGGACCGTACCCCCTTTCCTCCCGCAGCGACGCAGCGCCGCGGCGGACCCCGGGTATGCGAACCATTAGTTGGGAGTGGCGGGCTGCTTCTGCTCGTCCGGCGGCCATGGCTGTCCGCCGACCGATCATTCAGCAGCCTCACCGGGATGCTTTCAGCATCCCCGAGCACCGCTCTGCGGTGCTCCCGCCACTCTTCACTGTTTGCCAGGAAGCGCAGTGTGCCTGGTCGGAGGCGGCGCCGAGCGTCAGTTCGGTGTGGGAAGCGCCGCGCTTCGGGCTGCGCGGCTTGAGGCTTGGGGACAAGCTTCCCGCGAAGTTGCGGAGGGGTGGGCGCGTCGCGACGAAGTCGCGTGAGCGCCCGGGCCCGAGCAACCCGCCGTAGACCATTCACTACGAACCGGGGTGCGGGGTAATGGGGTCCGCTGCGCGTGCCGGGGCGTAGCCGTCCTGCGAAGACCGGTCGCCGCGTCGCTGCGGGAGATGAAGAAGAGGACCAGCAGGCTGACTGCCGGTAACCGGGGTTGTGGGCATTGCTTCAGGCTATTGACCGTAGTTCCCGAGTCTACGGAAGGTCAGGAACGTACCCCCTCTTCCTCCCGCAGCGACGCAGCGCCGCGGCGGACCCCGGGTATACGGACCGTTAGTTGGGAGTGGCGGGCTGCTTCTGCTCGCTGTGGCGGACGTGACCTTCCGCCCCCGCGATCATTCAGCAGCCTCACCGGGATGCTTTCAGCATCCCGGAGCACCGCTCTGCGGTGCTCCCGCCACTCTTGACTGCTCGCCAGGAAGCGCAGTGTGCTTGGTCGGAGGCGGCGCCGAGCGTCAGTTCGGTGTGGGAAGCGCCGCGCTTCGGGCTGCGCGGCTTGAGGCTTGGGGACAAGCTTCCCGCGAGGTTGCGGAGGGGTGGGCGCGTCGCGACGAAGTCGCGTGAGCGCCCGGGCCCGAGCAACCCGCCGTAGACCATTCACTACGGACCGGGGTGCGGGGTAATGGGGTCCGCTGCGCCGCCGCGTCGCTGCGGGAGATGAAGAAGTTGACCAGCAGGCTGACTGCCGCCAACCGGGGTTGTGGGCATTGCTTCAGGCTATTGACCGTAGTTCCCGAGTCTACGGAAGGTCAGGAACGTACCCCCTCTTCCTCCCGCAGCGACGCAGCGCCGCGGCGGACCCCGGGTGTGCGAACCATTAGTTGGGAGTGGCGGGCTGCTTCTGCTCGTCCGGCGGCCATGGCTGTCCGCCGACCGATCATTCAGCAGCCTTACCGGGATGCTTTCAGCATCCCCGAGCACCGCTCTGCGGTGCTCCCGCCACTCTTGACTGTTCGCCAGAAGCCGCAGTGTGCTTGGTCGGAGGCGGCCGCGAGCGTCGTTCAGTCCATAGCCAGTAACCACTTCCAGAGCGGCCGGTATTCGATGGTTTCCTCATGGCCGTACCACGAGACTTTCTCCCGTCCCTCGAGGGCTTCGGTAAGGATGAGCAGGTTCGGGCAGCCGAGCTCCGCGCTTGCCTTGAGCAGGGCCCGAACTTCGCGCGACTTCGCCCTGGGCCCTTCAGGATCCACGCAGACCTGGATGAGTGCCGTGATCTGTGTTCCCTCTTTGACCACGAAGTCGACCTCTTCCTGTCTCGGACCGTGCCAGTAGAACAGCTCAAGCCTACCGGTCAGTTCGCGCCTGTGCAGCGCGACGGCCGCAAGGTTCTCCCTGAGCTTGCCCGTATCAGGGCTGTGGCGGAAGGCCGTGGCCGTGATCAGGCCGTTGTCGACGCAGTAGATCTTGCGGTTGGCCTTGGCCTGCTCTCGAATCTTGAAGGAGAACCGGGGGACCGAGAAGCAGAGAAAGGCCTCGTCGAGATGGCGAAGGTACTTCTGGACGGTGTGCACGCTGCGCAGGCGCGTGACGTCCGTCAGCCTTCTGAGCGAGCAAAGCCCTGCCGCGTTGGCCATCAGCCAGGCAACCATGTCGTCGAGGCCCTGAGGTGCTCGGATCCTGTGGCGAACGACGATGTCCTTGTAGAGGATCGAGCGCAACATGGTTGTGAGGTACTCGCCATGCGGCACCTCCTTGAGGAGCGGTTCGGGGTAGCCGCCGGTTTCGGCGTATCTTCCCAACGCCTGCAGCTTCTCCCCGCCGGCGGTCTTCACCCCCAGTGCGTCAAGGTACTCGGCGAAGCTGAACGGAAACAGCACGATCGGCAGGTGTCGACCGGTAAGGTGCGTTGCCAGTTCGGAGCTCAGCAGGTGGGCGTTGCTGCCGGTGACCGTCAAGCGATAGCCCTGGCGCTGCAGGCGGTTGACCAGCAGTTCCCAGCGCGGGAGATTCTGGACCTCGTCCAGCAGCAGTTGCCGGGGCCTGTCGTATACCGTGTCAACCGCCCGGAGCAGTGCATCGTAGTCCTCGAGCTCGACCAGGCGCTCGTGATCGAAGTTCACGTAGCCGAAGTCGCCCAGATCGTGGACCAGGTGCATCGCATAGAACGACTTGCCGGCGCGCCGCGGGCCGAGGATGACCCGGACCATATCGTGGTCCGAGGCTTCGGCAGCGGGGACATGGCGCCGCACGTAGGGTTCGGTGAGACGTTGCTCGATCTCGCGCTTCTGGAGAAGCAGGATATCATTCAGCATCTCGACTCCTTTGTGCAATTATTGAATCAGAATGCACACAAACTGCAAGATATGTGCATCATAAATACGCAATATGTCATTTCAAGCAGAATCTGCGTCAGGGATGTGAGTCAACAACGGATTGCCGAGGCCCTTGCCTTCAACGGCATGCTGGGATTCGGGTCGCACCACGGATTCCAAGGCATAGCGGCTGAGGCCCCGCGATTTCGGTGGTAGCACCTTGTGCAAGGGGTCCTTGCAGCCCCATTTTTCGCCGAAAATGGCGCTGTAAGGGTCGAGATGCTCGGGGAGGGGCAAGAGCCTGGGGCTTGTGTCCCGGTTCCTTGATGAGATATGGCGCTAACCGCCTTGAGTTCCTTCCGCAGAGCGGCTATCATGCGATCGTTATGCCACGAGCGTACCGATATCTTCTGCCCGGTTATCCCTGCCACCTGACGCACCGCTGTCACGACGGGGAGCGGCTGATGCGCTTCAAGGCGATCCGGGAGGAGTATCGGCGGCGACTGATCGCCAATCTGGACGGATCAGGAGTATCGCTGCTGGCCTACTGCATTACCTCGAATCACGTGCACCTGCTGGTGGTTTCGGACGATCCCGAGGCGATACCGCGGTTCATGCAGCGCCAGCAGGGCGAGTTCGGCGGGTGGTACAATCGCCTGAAGAAGCGCAAGGGGTCGTTCTGGACGGACCGCTACCACGCGACGATGATCGAGAGCGGCGAGCATCTGTGGCGGTGCATGCGCTACTGCGACCTGAACATGGTCCGCGCCGGTGCGGTGGAGCATCCCCGGAAATGGCGCTGGTGCGGGTACGACGAATTGACCGGTGCGAGGCAGCGCAACCGCGCCCTGGACCTGCCGAAGGTGCTGGAGCTGACCGGCCGTTCGGACGCGGATGAGCTGGCGGCGAACTACGCGGCGTTCGTTGAGGAGGCCGTGGCCGGCGAGCGCCTGGGGCGCGAGGCCCAGTGGACCGAGTCGATCGCAGTCGGCAGCCGGGAGTTCGTGGAAGAGGTGGCCGGGAAGATAGAGGGCCGCGTCAAGCTGGACATCGACGAGTGCGGCGAAGAGAGCTGGACGGTGCGCGAGACCGAGCCCGCCTACGGTCTCCGGGACGAGCCAAGTGCTTAGAGCCGCGTTTTTCGCGAAAAAGTGGGCTGTAAGGGGCTGTTGCGCAATGTGCAAACC
>Ga0272442_10000660_pt1 | contig 54321 bp, 57 predicted proteins | sample SSMForm2O_FD_200262 | JGI IMG/M metagenome (GOLD analysis project Ga0272442, IMG submission 200262) | Marine sediment archaeal communities from Little Sippewissett salt marsh, Falmouth, MA, United States - SSM-Form-2O | ecosystem: Environmental > Aquatic > Marine > Wetlands > Sediment ... | reverse complement strand
CAACGTCGCTGGAAATCCAGGTCACCTGCTATGGCGGCAGGCCTTACAGATCATATCTGGACTATTGAAGAGCTTATGAAGACTGTCGTAGTTCCTAATCGCATCAACTCAAAATAGGGAGACTACCAAGTACAGACCCTGACGGGAAAGTTGTAGGATACGAATGGGATTTTGGAGATGGAGTGACCGAAGAGGGAATCTCCATAGTGCATAATTACTCGACTGGCGGCACCTTTACAGTAAAGCTGGTGATCAAAGATGACGATGGCGCGACTAACGCCACCGAATTAATGGTCGGTGTAAACAAGCCCCCGGTGGCGTCCTTCACCTACACCCCGACCGAGCCTGTATTAGGAGAGCCAATAACCTTCAACGCATTAGACAGCGTGGATGAGGATGGAAGCATCAAGGCATACAGATGGGACTTCAGCGATATATTTCCGCTTATCGGGATTTCAGTAACTCGTCAGCCTCTTTGGGGCCCTGGTAATTTTACAGTGACCTTGACGGTCACCGACGACAAAGGTGTAATTAACACTTCCTCCGCTCAATTGACTGTCAGAGAGGGGGATATGCCTAACAGCGCTGCTGTTGTCCACGGCTACATCTACGATAATGAGAACGGTGAGCCCGTATCGCTCGCTGTAGTGCACTGTGAGGGTAAGATAGCAGTAACCGACGCTGAAGGGCGATACGTGATCGAGGGTGGCTTTGTACCTTCGACCACTTATACTTTGTCTTGCATCGCATCTGGTTATTCAGATTCTACCAAAATCGTGAAAACAGACCGCAAAGGCAGCGCGGTGATAGACTTCTTTGTGGAACCGACTGATGTCGTAGGTTCTGAGGTTACCGTTGGTCCTTATGGATGTGATTATACTAACATACAGGATGCTATCAATGCGGTCAATTCAGGCGAAACCGTTGTGGTGCATAGCGGAATTTATTGCGGGAACGTCGTCGTGAACAAGTCTATCACCCTTAAAGGGTTTAACACTAGTGCGGAACATCCCGTTATTAACGCACTCGGTGTGGGGAGCGCGGTCATTCTCAGTGCGGACAAGATTGTGCTTGAGGGGTTCTGTATCACCAACGCAGGTCCCTACCCCAGTGCCGGGATTGAAGTGATATCAAACGACAACGTCATCGTTGGGAACAGCGTCTGGAGCAGCGAATGGGTGGGGATATACCTCAAAGGATGCAGCAACACAACCATTACCGGCTGCTTTTCCTCAAATAATGGTCACGATGGAATTATGATCTTCAGGGCCCCAGGCAACGTCGTCAGAGATAACGTGGTGAGCAACAACGGTGATGACGGGATCCAGACAATGAGCTGCGACAATAACCGGATCGAGGGCAACGTCATCGTCAACAACGCCGATGTGGGGATCCTTCTGGACACCTCTCAGAACACTGTCGTCACCGGTAACGCTCTCAGCTACAACAACAAGGGTGTTAGTCTCATCAACTCCGGAATCGAACAAGTCGGACGCAACCAATACGTAAACAACAAAATGGACTTGGAAATGGCCTAGATACGAGTTTTCATTCCCAGTCACTTCGACCCAATAACCCGGCTCACATCACCCCTCGATAGAAGGTAAGCCTACTGACGCAGGGCCCGAGAGCTCCTCACCTGACAACGGCTCCGGCTCCCACGCCGCCCGAGCGAGAAGCTTGGCCTCCTCGTTAGTCAAGCAGCCGACTCCGACACGGGCGGTCTCCCGAGACGAGGCGCGCCGAGGAGTTGACCGGCCCGATCCCGGTCCCGGGATCGCGGCGACGGGACGCCCCCAGGACCCGCGTCCCGACGACGGCGATGTTGGATAGCAGATACGAGTGACACAGGAGCCCTGGAGCAATAGCGGCCGGAGGGGCTCAAAATTAATAGCTCTATGGGACAAATTACTTGAACATCGACGAACAACGAAGAAAGCAGCAGAACACCTCTTAGAAGAGATGAATATGGTCGAAATAGCGTTTCATGTTCCTGACGAGGCTCTTCTTGCCTTGAAGCTCGATCCCGAGGAGCTGAGCCGAGAGATGCGGATGGCAGCGGCGGTCAAGCTCTTCGAGATGGGAAGGCTATCGTCGGGAGCCGCCGCCCGGCTCGCTGGCATCCCCCGCACGCTGTTCCTATCGAAGCTCGCCGATTACGGCATTGATACCTTCGATCTGACAGAGGAAGAACTGAGCAAAGAGGCAAAACTTGGCTGAAGTCATCTGCAATACCTCTCCGCTTCAATACCTCCACCAGATCGATCAACTTGAAATCCTGCCAGCATTGGCTGGAAAGGTGCTCGTGCCTCAGGCAGTTGTGGAGGAGCTGGCCGAAGGTGCAGAGCGGGGAGTCAATCTTCCCGATCTGGGCAAACTTTTCTGGGTGGAGGTGAGATCTCCCGCAGCAGCTCTCGCCCAGCCCCTTGTAACGAATCTGGGTCCCGGTGAGACCCAGGTTCTGATGCTGACCCTTGAAATCCCTGGATCAATCGCCATTTTGGATGACAGATTTGCCCGACGAATCGCTGAGGTGAGGGGAATACCCGTTGTCGGCACCCTCGGCCTTCTCCTGAATGCGAAACGTGCTGGCGTCTTAAGTCAGGTCGGGCCTTCCATCGACAGATTAGAAAGGATGGGCTTTCGCCTCTCTGCCCAGACCCATGGCGTGCGATATCTCCCGATAGGAGCCGCGCCCGAGGATGAGGCAATGCCGATCCCCGGCCCCGGGGTCGAGGCGGCGGGAACGCCCCCGGGACGCTCGTCCCGACGACGGCTGGGTCGTGGTGGCCCGTCACGCCGATAAGCTTCAAAAATGCGTGGTCGGAGCCTGGCTTTCTCCGGCATCACTTGCACCGATCAAGGCTTCCACAGCTTAACCCAATCGACCCTCTCAAAGTCCCGATCGTTGGATGCCAAAGTTTTCGCCCCTTCCTTCTGCATTGTGGCCAGGTGGACGGCGTCGTTGGAGAGAAGGCAGTATCTTCTGGAATGCTCCAGGGACAGCCTCATCACTTCTACACCCACCCCAGCTATCTTGAGATTCTCGATCTGCTCGATGTTCTCGATGGCTGACCAAGCCGCTTCAAGATCTCCTATCGCCCTTGGATTCTCCTTCAGATATCTGACAGCACGCTTCGGGTCTATTTTGTACTTCTCAACGACCTCGGCTATCATGACCCTGTGGAAGACTTCGTTGCATACAAAGACCGACGAAACGGCAGAATACCTGCCGAGGTCGACTTCCTTCAGGAGGTTGCCGCACGACTCGGCATATCTCCAGTGATCGAAGATTTTGTAAAGAAATATATTTGCATCTATGAAAATGGTTGTGCCAGGCTCGATATCAGTCGGCATCAGACAGGCTCCAGTTCCGGACTTTCAACCAATTCATCTGCCCAGTCCTTGCGAGAGATCCTGACCAAGCCACCCAACCGATCGACGGCATCCCTCTTTATCTCTATATCCACGACCTCGCCCTCTCTGAGGTTGAGCTTCTCCAGAGGCTTCAAGACGTCGTTCTCGTAAATCGCCTTCACACCCATCAGGGTCACCCTTCACAAATTAGATTTCTTGTACTAAAAACCTGCTCATCTGAAGGTAGTGCGCCAATCTGCCTCGATCAATCCTCTCAAATCCAGTCGCACCAAAAATTGGGTTTAATCACGCCCCTATAGAACGCGAGCCTCCTGGCGTACGGTCTGAAGATCGCGAGCAGCCTTTCCTCCTCGCTGAAAAGCGGCTCCGGGTCCCAACCCATCTGAGCGAGAAGCCGGACTTCCCCGATGGTTTACCGGCCGATGATGGTGGTCTCCCGATACCAGGCGCGCCCTACGGAGGGTGTCGGGGCCGATCCCGGCCCTGGGTCGGGGCGGCGGGACGCCCCCGGGACGCTCGTCCCGCCGACGGCGATCCCCGCTCCTTGGCCGCCTGGAGGGTACTGTCGAGAAACCCACCGATAACCTCCTCCATGGGGTTTACGGGGATGGGGACTGAATCGACGGGCCAGTTCTCGACGGCGTATGTGATGGCGGCGGGGTCGTGGTGGCAAATCAGTCCAATAATAGCGTCACGATATCATGGGTCGGAGTCTGGCTTCCTCCGGCATCACTTGCACCGATCAAGGCTTCCACAGCTTAACCCAATCGACCCTCTCAAAGTCCCGATCGTTGGATGCCAAAGTTTTCGTCCCTTCCTTCTGCATCGTGGCCAGGTGGACGGCATCATTGGAGATAAGGCCGTAATTTCTGGAAAGCTCCCTCACCAAGCAGCTTCTCAGTAGGAATCATCATGAAGAAATTGGGAAATAAGTATAACCTTTGACCGGTAAAAATAAATCCGTCCGGTTTAAATGATGACATCGTAGGCATGACGCTTGATGCTATTCATGATTATGGTCCGACAGAGCCGTTCAATGAAATTACATTGCAGCTTATGAAGCAATTTTCTTTAGAAACTCAGCTGATACATGTCGATACTACAAACTTCAGCGTATATGGGAAATATGAAGGCGATGCTGAACTGGTGCCAAGGCACAGCATCGAAGCTACCATCAAGATTAGCCCTACTCTCGTAAAATATCCCTCCGCATGGAAGGCGGAAAGTCCTTAAGATATAAAATGACTTTTCCCAGGTTGATATCCATTTGTCTTGCGTCTCGACTTGTAGAAATAGCTAGCATTAGGACGTATAGCACATTTATAAAGCATGTTCTGCACCGCCTAGTAAACGCAAAACCTCATAAATCACTGCTTTTATCCAACCCCAATATCATGACCCAAGATCCCCCATTCCTCCAGCCCGAACCGACCCCTGATCTCGCCCCGATCTCCACCACCACCGACGATGGGCGCGCCTGCTGCCTTGAGGGGATGGGCCTCGCCCTCCTGGTGAACATCATGCGGATCGGCCAGCACTGGGGACGGCCCGCCTTACGCGAGGACCTCGACGAGAGGATGCAGGCAGAGGTTAGGCTCTGGGCCCGGTCGGTCTTCGCCGAGGGGGACGATTCTGTGGCTCACCAGGTTAGGGCGTTCTGCGCGAAGCTGATGGAAGCCTACGAAGAGGATGAAGGATACCTCCAATCTTTTTCTTCGGCCCTTTGCCTTTACCAGACCTTCCCCGCCAGGCAGTATCGAATAAGGAGCTTCAAAAGAGGCGCATACTTCGGCTTTATGATGCTCGGATGGAGCAGGCCCCGCCATATTAGCCAGGGGCTGGCAGAGAACTTGAGGCCAGGAAATTCCAGGCCGTTCATGGCGTTGCCGAGCTGGCATAGCTCATCGTTGGAGAGATTCGCCAGGACGTCTCTTGCCTTCAGGTGGAGGTTGGAGGCGACGAAGTCCTTTCTCATCCTCGACTCGTACTCGATTCGTTTTGTCTCGCCTCGGAGGAAACGGTCGATGGCATCGGCAGCGATCCGGGCCGACCTCGCCGCCGGGTAGAGGCCGCCTCCGGTGAAGGGGTTGGTGAGCCCTCCGGCGTCCCCGATCAACACGGCCCTTCCTTTCTGGAGCCTTGCGGCGACGCCCAGGGGGATGGAGCCCCCGTTCTTCTCCACCACCTCGCCCTCGATTTTGTACTTGGATATGAACCTCTCCAGGGTGGGGAAGGTGCCGAAGCAGCCGACGTTCGCCGTCCCACGGCCGTTCTTGGGGAAGATCCAGCAGGAGTAGGAATTGTGCAGGTCGCGGTCGATGTAGGCGTAGATGGCGTCATCCTCGGGCCATGTCATCTCCACCTGGGCCGCGGGGACGAGCCGATTTCTTTCGCCCATGGACCTTGCAACCCGCGAGGCCGGGCCGTCGGCCCCAATGATCGTCTTCGCCCTTATTGTCTCTCCTCCCCGGAGGCGGATCTCTCCGGATTCGGGGTCGATCTCCTCGACCTTCTGGCCCAGAGCGACTTCGACCCCCGACCGCTCTGCTAGCCTCAGAAGGTGCTGGTCGAATCGGGGCCTATCGAGCATGAACACGTCCCCCTTAACCCTGTAGCTCGCTCGGTTAGGGAAGACCACCTCCAGGTAGCGGACTCTGCCGGTGATGAAGTCGACGTTGGCGGTCTCAAATTCCGGAAGGCAGGCGGCGAAGAGCCCCTCGGCGCACTGCTTGGGTATTCCCACCACCTCCTTTCGATCGATGAGAATTACCTCGTGGCCCATCTCCGAGAGAAACCGGGCCGCCGTGCTCCCGGCAGGACCTGCGCCCACCACCGCAGCTGAATACACGCCGTCTCCCTACCCCTCGCAAAAGATCAAACTTTCGATTTGGGGTGGGACCCGAAGAGTTTATGGTCTGATAGTTCGTCCGAGAAACTATGAGCATCGCCCGTCTCCTCAGATCTAAGCCAAAACCGCGAATCGCAGAAAGTCCTCCGGTGGACATCCTGGAGCTGAAGAAGGAGCCCTACTACATCGTAGCCTCTGTGGAGGTGGGCAACAGCACCACCAAATGCATCCTCACCGCCACCAACATGAAGAACGGCCAGACCCGGATCGTCAACAAGACGGTGAAGATGACCCGAGACGTCCGGAGGCCGAAAACCGGAGAGGAGGTCTTCGCAAAGACCCTCTGCGGTACCCCTCTCACCAGAGAGTCGGTCTCAGAGCTGGTGCGTGACACCCTCCTCGAGAGCCACGCCAAGGCTAGACTCTCCATAAAAGACGACCTGAACTTCGTCGTCCGTTCGACGGGGGTCGTCGCCGGCTTCTCCTCGCCCGACGAGGTGGGAACCTTCATCCAGGCCCTCGCTGACGGCTGCCTTATAGCCGGGGTCCCTCCGAGGTTGATGACCCCGGCGATGTCGATCCACAACATCCCCGATCGGTTTCGGCCCTTCAGCCTGATGGAGAAGATCGTCTTCAACGGCCCCGTCGCCTCGGTCTTCCCGCCGAAGGGCTCGACGGGGGTGGAGATCGTGGCCAACGAGATGGAGGGAGAGCTTGCCACCGCCGGGATAAAGGAAGGGTCCAAGTGGACCGACGTGGACTTCCGGAACCCATGTCTATCCCTCGACTTCGGGACCACCCTCGACGGCAGGATCACCTCGGCGGAACTGCCCTACTCCAACACCATCGGTAACTTCTGCGGCCTGGCGGGAGCCATACCCGACGCCCTGATCCAGGGGACGGGCCTCGTCGACCCCCAGACGGGAACCACCCTCGACCTATTTGAGGGAAAGAAGATCAAGATCGACAAGACCGCTCGGGACTACGCGAAGGTGATCGACGAGCAGATAAGAGTAGAGAGGGTCCCCCTGGGCAGGACCAGGTACGGGAGCGTTCCCGTCGACCCTGCCGCCGCCAAAAAGATCGGGGTCGCCCTCATAGGCTGCGACGTCGGCGAGAACGGAAGCCAGCTCAACCGTCTCGCTCAGATCGGAAGGGAGATCCACCAGGAGAAGGGGCTCAAGACCCTCTTTGGAGCCATCGACGTCGCCGCGGCCACCACCGCCAGGCGTCTTGTGGAGGTGGCGATGGAGGCGGGCCTGGTCACCAAAGATACGGCGATAGGCATCACCGGTAGGGCCGGGATCAGCGGGAACAAGCCCGAGCTGATCCTGGAGGAGATCGGAAAGCTCAACCTCTACGACCAGCCCGAGAAGAACATCGTCTTCGTCGACGACGGCCTAGCCCGAGGGGCGGCGGTGATGGCGAGGTGTATGAACTCCATGGGGACGCCCAAACACCCCCTGGGGGGCCTGCGGGGCGGAGGCTGCATCCTCAAGAAGAGGATCGATTACGAGTCAAGGACCTGACCCTCGAAACGGCGGAATTTGCAATATCTAGAAGTTAGCAGAAGAGGACAGCAAGCAGATGGAAGTGGGCTATAAACGGACGTTGGAACGATGGAACCTGGCGAGGACCGGCCTTTGAGGAGGCTTGTCGAAATGGAGGCAGATAATTCTGCCATCTCAAAAGAAGGTGGTGAGAAGAGGCTGACCGGGCTCTACCCAAAACCCCTGGAGGGGGAGCGGATACCGATATCCTTTCTTGGCGCGGAAAAAAAAAGGATCGGCTGGTCGCCGGAGGAGGGAAAGAGCGTCCAGATCGACGATGAGACAGACATTGATTCTCTCAAACGGGTCCGGGAGATAAACGAGGTCCAGATCTTCAACTGGCTCACTGGAAGGGAGGGGCTGATCGAGCTGCCCGACCGCGAAATGGAAGAGCTCCAATCCCTCCTCGAAGCCAAGAACGGAGAGCAGCTCGTCTATTCTCGGGAGAAGGTAAAGGGGAAGCTGAAGCCGAAGTTCGGCCTCGACGATCAGAAAGAGCCGCGCAGCTGGCTTCTTTCGGAGCGGCTCAGAGATTGAGCGGTACCGCCGCACCTCCTTGGGCTGGAAAAAGCTTTATCTTCTATAAGCTGAGAGGGGCTTCGGTCCGGAATGTGACCCAGAGTGGTCGAACTGGACCGAGGTGAAGCTATTGAAGTCTTTTTATGCATACATCCGCGACGCGTGGAAGACCCCCGGCGAGAGCTACGTCGGTGAGCTGAGGCAGGAGAGGCTCGTCGAGTGGCGTCGGGAAGAGACCGTCCAGAAGATCGAGCGCCCCACCCGTCTCGATAGGGCTCGGGCCCTCGGCTACAAGGCCAAGCAGGGCGTCACAGTGGTCAGGGTGAAGGTCAGGCGCGGCGGCCGCAGAAAGTCCAGGTACATCCGCGGGAGGCGTACCAAGCACATGGGGATGAACAAGATCACCCCTGGAAAGAGCCTCCAGAGGATCGCCGAGGAGCGGGCAGGCCGAAAACACCCCAACATGGAGGTTTTGAACTCCTACTGGGTGGGCCAGGACGGAAAACAGAAGTGGTACGAGGTCATCCTCGTGGACCCGAAACATCCGGCCATAGCGTCAGACTCTGACCTCGCCTGGATCAGGGGCGGAAGCCACGTCAACAGGGCGAACCGGGGCAAGACCAGCGCCGGAAAGCGGGGAAGAGGCCTGAGGAAGAAGGGCGTCGGGGCCGAGAAGGTCCGTCCCAGCATAAGGGCCAACGAGAGCAGAGGAAAGTGATTTGATTCACAGGGTGACCTTTCGAGCCTTCGTCGCCTCCACCGAGGACGATGGAAAGGTGAGAGAGGCCCTATCCCTCTTCGTCCCGCCGGAGTCGATAACTGAAACCGGCGCCGTCGGCCATCACGGAAACGAGATCCTGATCCTCACCTCCTCCCTCAAAAAGAAGGAGGGACTCAAGTTCTTCGGCCGTCTCAGGGAGACGCTTCCGGAGAGCGAGATGGCCCGGCTTCGCCGGGAGATAGACCTGCGGGTGGACGACGAGTGCAACCTTCACTTCCGCCTCGACAAGCAGGCCGCCTATCAGGGCGAGTTTCATACGACGGACTCCGGCGATGCTATCCTGGTCTCTGCCCATCTGGAATCTTATCCTGCGAGGCGAGAGAAGGCGTTGAAGGTCGCCGGTGACCTTTTATGAACTTTTACGAGTGCAACCTACACGCCATACCGGACGGCTCGGACTCGGCGAGCAGGTTGGCCCTCGCCGCAAAACGGCTTGGCTACTCTGGGATCATCATCACAAACCACACGACCACAGGCCGGGCCTTCGGCTTTGACGCCGCAAGGCTTGTGGGCGGGATCGAGGTGGTCATGGGTTCTGAGATCGTAGCCACCAACCAGAGGGCCCTTCACGCCAAGGCCGCCTCCCTCCGGGAAAGGTCTGACTTCCTCGCGGTTCATGGTGGGGATGAGAAGATCAACCGGGCGGCCTGTGAGGACCCGAACGTGGACCTCCTGGCCCACGCCCACGATGGTAGGTCCGGGATCGGGGTGGCAGCGGCCAAGGCCGCTCGGGACAACCAGGTGGCGATAGGCCTGGACCTCGGCCCCATGATCTGGCACCGGGGAGCATCCAGGGTGAGGTGGATGGAGACGGTGAGAAGGGACCTGGACCTGATCAGGAAGTTCGATCTGAACTTGATGATATCGACGGGCGTAAAATCTCACCTGGACCTGCGGTCCCCCCGAGACCTTGTGGCCCTCGCATCTCTTTTAGGCCTGGAGAGGGAGCGGGCCGTCGAGGCCCTGGCCCTCCCTAAATCGATCCTCGACCTCAATCGGCGGAGATGGACATCTGTGGGGGTGGAGCTCCTTTGAGAAGCTGGCTTCCAGTCCTTCGGGATCGGAGAAGGTACATCGCCTTCGAGCTGGAGGCCGAGGACCGGGTCGGCCGGGGAGACCTCGTCGGAGAGATCAGGGCCGCTCAGACCGCCCTCTTCGGAGACCGAGGCGCCGCAGAGAACAGGCTCCGTATGATCTCCTTTGACGGTAGGTTCGGCCTGATCCGCTGCTCGCATTTGAGGACGGAAGAGTGCAGGGCGCTCCTTGCGACCGTCAGCTCGGTGGCGGGAACGAGGGCGGCTATAAGGGTCAAAGGGATTTCAGGCACCATTAAAGCCGCGACAGAAAAGTATATACCGCAATCGATCTTACAGCCCAACGAAAATAAGAGAAGAGTCGATTTAGGTCCAGTTTCTGGATCCGTGGCGCGAGTTATTGGTCGGGAGATCGACCTCTGTCCAGACGACCGAAAGATGACTAAAGGATCAGGCACACGATACGTGGGACTGACCTCTTTTGATTTATGCGGAGAGGATATTGATGCAGATGGCACCTCAGATGGGTTATGATAGGGCTATAACGGTATTCAGCCCCGACGGGCGGTTGTTTCAGGTGGAATACGCCCGCGAGGCCGTTAGGAGAGGCACCACCGCCGTGGGCATAAAGGCGGTCGACGGTGTGGCGGTCCTGGTGGACAAGAGGATTACAAGCAGGCTGATGGAACCCGAGTCGATAGAGAAGATATTCCAGATCGACCAGCACATAGGCGCCGCCACCTCGGGCCTAGTCGCCGACGCCCGAGTCCTGATCGACAGGGCGCGGGTGGAGTCTCAGATAAACCGGCTCGTCTACGACGAGAGCATAGGGGTCGAGGTCCTGGCCAAGAGGATCTGCGACTTCAAGCAGACATACACCCAGTACGGAGGCGTCAGGCCCTTTGGAACGTCGCTCCTCATCGTCGGTGCCGACGACGAGAGGGTCAGGCTCTTTGAGACAGACCCCTCCGGCGCCCTTCTCGAGTACAAGGCCACCGGGATTGGTGCAGGCCGATCTGCAGTGATGGAGATCTTCGAGGAGAAGTATCGCGAGGATATGGACTGCGATCAGGCGATCATCCTGGGTCTTGAGGCCCTCTACAAGGCTGCAGAGGGGAAGTTTGAGGCCTCCACCACTGAGATCGGCGTGATCAAGCTCGACGAGAAGCTCTTCCGTAAGCTCGAAGAGGAAGACGTGGCTGCCCGGGTAGAGGAGATGAAGGCCGGAATCGGCAGTGAAGGTGAAGGAGAGGCGTGAGAATGGTCACCCTGGAGGAGGCGGTGACGGCTAGGCTCAAGACCCACGGCGTGGTCTTCGAGGTTCTGGTGGACCCTGAGGGCGCTCTTTCCTGTCGCCAGGGTGACGAGGTGGACGTCGAGAAGATCCTGGCCGCGGAGGACGTATTCGAGAACGCCAGCCGCGGCGATCGAAGCTCCGAGGAGGATCTTGTCAAGGCCTTCGAGACCACCGATGTTTTGACGATAGCTGCGAAGATCATCAAGAAGGGCGAGATCCAGCTCACGGCAGAGCAGAGAAAGAGGATCATCGAGAACAAAAGAAGGCAGGTCGTCACCGTCATAGCAAGGAACGCCATCAACCCCCAGACCGGGACCCCCCACCCTCCCACCAGGATCGAGCGCGCCATGGAAGAGGCCCGCGTCAACATCGATCCCACAAAGTCCGTCCAAGAGATGGTCAACGTCACCATGAAGGCCATAAGGCCGATAATACCGATAAGGTTCGAAGAGGTGGACGTGGCCGTAAAGATACCGCCGGCGTACGCCCCCAAGGCCTACGGCGAGATCGCCACTTTCGCAAAGCTACAGAAAGAGCAGTGGCAGAATGACGGGTCGTGGGTCGGCGTAGTTCGGCTTCCGGCCGGGCTTCAGGACGAGTTTTACAGCCTGGTCAACCGGCTCTCCAAAGGCGATGCCGAGACGAAACTATTGAAACGATGACGATTTGATCGAGGATTTTGGAATGGATCGTATGGATCGTAACGTGGTTGTGCCAGGTGACCGTCTCTCCGACGACCCCAAGAAGGCGGGAGAGGGCACTTACGTAATGGATGGGAAAGTCTGCTCGCTCCTCTACGGGATGGCCAGCAGCTACAAGGATAAAGTGCGAGTGATACCTCTCGCCGGAAAGTACGTCCCCTCTCCGGGAGATACGGTGATAGGCACCGTACAGGACATCGTCTTTTCAAACTGGATCGTAAACATTAACTCGCCTTACGAGGGCCTCCTCCACATATCCGAGCTGCCGAGAAAGATAGAGATGAACGAGATGTCCAAGTATCTGCGGATAGGCAGCTCAGTGATGATTCGGGTCAAGGACGTGGACTCCACCATGAAGGTCGAGCTCACATTGAACGATAGGAGGCTCGGCGTCCTGACCAGAGGACGGGTGGCGGAGATAAGCCCCACCAGAGTCCCGAGGTTGATCGGAAAGGGCGGCTCCATGATAAACATGCTAAAAAAGGAGCTGAACTGCAACATCTTCGTGGGGCAGAACGGCAGGATCTGGGTCGACGGAAACGACGACGACATGGACCTAGCCTTGAAGACGATCCTCATCATAGAGAAAGAGGCTCACACGACGGGGCTCACCGACAGGATAATGGAGTTCTTGAGAACGGAGAAAGAGGCCAGAAGTTGATCGGCATGGATGAGAAGTTATCATTTTTCAAAAATGGATTAAGGCTCGACGGGAGGCGGCCCGATGAGCTTCGGCCCATCAAGATAGAGGTGGGCGTGCTCGCAAGAGCCGATGGTTCGTGTTACATGGAGATGGGCGACAACAAGGTGATGGCGGCCGTCTACGGGCCTCGAGAGGTCCATCCGCGCCATCTCCAGGAGGCCACCCGGGCGATAGTTCGGTATAGGTACAACATGGCCTCCTTCTCCGTGGAGGAGAGGAAGCGGCCCGGCCCAGACCGGCGGAGCAACGAGGTCTCCAAGGTCAGCAGAGAGGCTCTGGTGCCGGTCGTACTGACGTCTTACTTCCCCAAGTCCGTGGTGGACGTCTTCGTCGAGGTGCTCCAGGCGGACGCAGGCACCAGGACCGCCGGCATAAACGCGGCCTCGGTGGCTCTTGCAGACGCGGGAATCCCCATGAAGAGCCTGATCTCCTCCTGTGCCGCCGGCAAGGTCGATGGCGAGATCGTCCTCGATCCGATGAAGCTCGAGGACAACTTCGGGGAGGCGGACGTTCCGATCGCCATGACCCCCAATGGTGATATCACCCTCCTTCAGATGGACGGGCGGCTGACACCAGAGGAGTTTCGAAGAGCCCTGGAGCTGGCCAAGACCGGATGCCAGCAGATATACGAGATCCAAAGGAAGGTTCTGGTCGACCGGTACAGCTCCATGGACGTGCCGGAAAGCTGTGACGAGTCAGAGGGCTTGGTGGAGGAAGGGATATGAGCGACGTCGTGATGGCGGAGATCAGGAAGGACTACCTCTACCATCTGGTTTTGAAGGGAGAGAGGGCCGACGGCAGGGCCTTCGACGAGTACCGAGAGATCGTCCTCGAGACGGGACCGATAAGGAAGGCCGACGGCAGCGCCCTGGTCAAGCTCGGAAATACCCAGGTGATGGTGGGCGTAAAGATCCAGCCGGGAGAGCCCTTCTCGGATACCCCCAACAAGGGCGTCATAATCACCAACGCTGAGCTTGTGCCCCTCGCCTCGCCCAACTTCGAGCCGGGACCCCCCAACGAGGTGGGGATCGAGCTGGCCCGGGTCGTCGATAGGGGCGTTCGAGAGTCGGGGGCCATCGACCTTGAAGCCTTATGTATCACGCCGGGTGAGAAGGTCTGGATAGTATTCATAGACGTTCATATTCTCGACGACTGCGGAAACCTCATGGACGCCTCGAGCTTGGGTGCGATAGCGGCCTTGATGACGGCGAAGGTTCCAGCAGCGCAGTACGGCCTCGGCGAGGACTATCCTCTGCCGGTGAAAGACGTTCCCGTGGCCACGACGGCCGTCGAGTTCGGTGATGCTGTCATCTTCGATCCCGACACCGACGAGGAGTCGGTGGCGGACACGAAGCTGACGGTTATAACCACAGCCGACGGGTCGGTCTGCGGAATGCAGAAGAGCGGCCCCGGATTTATAAGCCAGGATCACATCTACCGCATCGTTGATATAGCATGTGAGAGGGCTAAGGAGATCCGGGAGAAGTTTCTGGAAGTATAAATCATGGTCAAGAAGTTCAAGAAGGGAAGGAAGACCAGGTCAGCCGGAAGGTTTGGGCCTAGGTACGGAAGGAAGATCCGAAAGCTGGTCGCAGATATCGAGGAGAGGAGCAAGAAGAGGTACGACTGCCCCGTCTGCGGTCGGATGCAGGTGAAGAGGGAGGGAACCGGCATATGGAGGTGCACCAAGTGTGGTCACACCTTCGCCGGAGGAACCTACATACCCGTCACCTCCGTCGGGCAGTCCGTAGTCCGGTCCGTCAAGAGGGCTGTGGAGGCTGAGTAAAGTGGCCTACAGGTGCACCAGATGCAAGAAGACCGTGGAGGTCGACTACGAGTACAGCGGCATCAGGTGTCCCTACTGTGGCCACCGGATCCTCATGAAGGAGAGGCCCACCACCGTCAAGAAGATGAAAGCGGTCTGATGCGGTTCACCACCTCAAGAAGGCCTTCGCCCGGAACGAGAAGACTCGCACGAATTCTGGCGAGCTTTTTCGGCTCCGAGTACATGACCCGGGGCAAGTCAGGCCTCGACGATAAGGGAGAGGTCTGGATTGTGGTCGTCGAGGAGCACGGGAACCCCTCGGGCCTGGCTCGAAGGCATTGCGGCGAGGAGAAGGACCTTCGTTTTGCGCTCTCCGTCGAAGGCGAATCGAAGAGGCTGAAGATGAAAAGGCCCGTCGTGGTGGGCACAGGGAAGGCCGCCCGCGATCTGGCGGAGTTCTTCGGTCTCGACTGGGCTCCTGAGAGCGCAGCCGGGAGGGTGATCAGGGTCGGCGACGAATTGATCGATTTCGTCGATGGCGAGGACTTGATCCTCAGGCTGAAGATATGAGAGGAAGAGCGGATCTCGTCTTCGAGGTGGATGACCCCGAGAGGGTATACAACGCCCTCGCCCCCGAGGCACTAGATCAGGTCCAGAGGAGCGAGATCCGGCTTGAGACCTGTGAGGGAGGGATCCTTCTATCGGTCGAGAGCGAGGATGTGGTCTCCCTGCGGGCCGCCCTGAACACGTGGATCAGATTGGTCAAGATAGCAATGGAAATGGTGTTGGTATGAGCGGCGAATTGCCACCCCAGGTACAAAATCAGATAGCACAGCTCCAGCAGCTCCAGCAGCAGGCTCAAGCGCTGCTGAGCCAGAAAAGCCAGATAGAGATGGTCATCAGAGAGACCGAATCCGCAGTCAAGGAGCTGGAGGCGAGCCCCGAGGGAGCGGTTATTTATAAGAGCGTGGGCGAGGTACTCTTCAAGGCCGATCGGGCCAAGTTGCTCGAAGAGTTCAAGGACAAGAAGGAAGTCCTAGACCTGCGGCTGAAGACCCTCTCAACGCAGGAAGAGCGGATTCAGAAGCGGTTCGGTCAGCTCCAAGCGCAGCTTCAGCAGTCCCTGGGACAGAAGGTTCCAGAGGCGGCCTGAATTCGATTTCGGTCATGTAGCGGGCCCGTGGCTTAGCCAGGATATAGCACCGGGCTTCTAACCCGGGGGTCGTGGGTTCGAATCCCACCGGGTCCGCCTGCTACTTAAATTTTCGAAACAGATGGGATTTTTCGAGGGAACGATTATGTGTGAGCTTTCCGTTTACATGAAGGGTGAGAGCGAGATCCTGATGGAGGGCGTTGTAGTCCTCGTCACCAAAGGCGACAAGGTTCAGATGGAGGACATCCTGGGCAGGACCAAAGAGGCAAAAGGCAGGATCGTCGAGGTGAATATCACCAATCAGAAGGCGTTTTTGGAGCCGGTTTAGAGGGCGAAAAGGCAAGTGGTGGCCATTTTCCTGGGTTTATGCCATCTGACACGCTTCAGGTTTTGGAAAATATGGGGATAGGGCGTTTGTAGATCGCCCTCTCAATGCTGAAAAGATTGCTATTTTATCGGGCTGAACTTGATCACCCTGTCGTAAAGGATCTCGTCGTAGCTCGAACTCACCGTCATATTTTGCTCCAAATACCCCCTGAACCCCACATATGCCGGCTGATCAAGCTCAATCCCATAGGCTTTGACGCCCCAGGGTATCTCCAGACAGTCCGAATCTCCGCCGCAGCTGCGAGCCACCTTGAAAACGTAGAGGAGCTCCGCGTCGGGATTCTCCGGCAGATATTCTTCTGCAGTGCCCGAAAGGTCCTGGCTGTTGACACAGCCGACGCCGTTCAGGATATCTGCGCCGTAGAGTGCGAAATTCGAATAGGTGGCCTTTCCCGTCGCCGCGTGGTTGACGCCGTAAACTATCAGAAATTCGTCGGGATCGTCGCCAAGGGTGAAGGGCGTGGTGTTGAGATAGAACGTGTCTCGATTGGAGCCGAAGACGTTAACCCCTCTCTGGATGCCGTCGTATCCCTGTGCAGGGGTGTAAAGCCAGACGTGGGTTTCGAGCTCTGTCGCCTCCAAATCGCCGTATCTGTCGAGGATTGCCCGTCTCAGCTCGTTTAGGTCTGGCATCAGATCCAGCTCGCTGGCGTTCCCGCTGCCACGGACCCTCAGATCGGGTACTTTGTAGGGATCGAGCGTTGCTGGCTCTTCAGGAGTTATGCGGAAGACGGTGCCAGGTGGATCGCTTACATAAGCCCCGCCTGCAAGCTCGTCTTTGAAGAAGTTCACGCGGATGACGAAGGCGAAGGTGTCAGAGCTGTTATCAAGGCCCATATTCAATATGGACGAGGGGATCACGTCGGTGTTCATGATGGAGGAGGGATACCCCGCCAATAAAGCCGCCTTTCTTACGCGTTCATCGATGCCCTTGTCGGCGGTGGAGATGATTAGCGTGGTCTCGTCGAACGGATCGCCATCGCCGCCATCCGGTGTTCCTTCCGTCTTTATCGTCCTCAGGTTCAGCGCGTCGCCGAGATCTCCGAAGATCCGCTTATGTACGCCTTCGTTGGGATAGAACTTGTCAAATACGTAGCTTCGATAGCTGATGTAGCTGCACTCGGGGGGAGTTTTTCCGATGTAAACCACCGCTTCATCCGGCCTGAGGTGCCAGTCCACCGCCAATCCTCTGGGAGTTTCGAGGAGGCTTCTTCCCGTCTGTCCCGGCCCCGGCGGCAACCAGAAAGCGACATAGGGAGTGGCCGGGTTGTTGCCGAAGCAGCTTTGAATGAGGCCTTTATTATACAGGCCGATGATGTCGAAGTAGCTCAGATTTCCCTCCTGTACGATAAACCCATCTTCTTCCATCGCAGATCGGAAGGCGCTTATGTCACCTTCCGAGCTATCTTTGGCCATTTCATCATCCGTCGAGAAGTCGACAGCTGATGCATCTTCTGAGGCTGCGATGCCAACCGTAAAAATCAGAGAGAAAAGGGCGATCAACAGCATATTATAGATTTTATAAGATGCCAACTATTATCACGCTCATAAAAAATACATCATCGATGCTTATAAATTTTATGATCCTGCCGACGTCCCGGGATTTTTAACCTCATCACCATCTGGGATATATCCGCCCATCGAGGTATCGTCGGTCCGGAGAATCGGCCGGAAAAATTAAAGACCTTGAAGCCCTGATTCGATCTGAGGTCGATCATGGCGTCCAAAGGAATCGGTACCCCGTTTAAGGTCTTATATTCGCTCTTCTTTGCTGTTTTGATGATCGCAGCCGCCTCTGCCGCAAACGAAATCACCGTCGAAAATCGGGTGAGCTATCTCGGAAGGCCGGCTGTGGTGATGATAACTTCGGAGTACGTAGGAAACCTGGAGAACGACGACGGAGAGTCGACCGTCTACCTCTCCTCGGATGATCCCGAGTTCGAGGCCGAGGTGGAGATTCCCCAGTTCTCCGCCGGCTTCTTCGGGTCGGGGTTTGTGGTGAGCAGAGACGGCTACATCGTGACCAACGCTCACGTCGTCCATGAGCCGGAGGATGAACTGAAGGCTGAGTTCGCCCTCCAGGCCCTGGTGTGGGCGGCGGAAGAGTGGCCGGCGATCTTCGTCGCCAACGGCGATGAGCCGTATCCAGCGACCGAAGAGGACCTTCTGGAGATATACGAACTGTTTTTATCATACGACCTCGACTGCATGCAGGAGATACTGGTCTACTTCGGAAGCCCCGCGAGCCTGGATAGGTCGCCCGTGGGGTACCCCGCCGAGATCAGGAAGATCAGCCCCCAGGAGCTGTGGTTCGGCTCCGGCGACTACAAGTATCGGTCCGGAAAGGACCTGGCCATCATAAAGATCGAGACCTCAGACGAGCTTCCGACGGCGATCCTGGGGGACTCAAAGGACGTCGAGGTGGGCGACAAGGTGGTGGTGATCGGGTATCCTGGGGTCACCACCTCCTGGCAGAACGCAGAGCTATCCGCGGAGACCGACTACGTCCCCTCGGTCACCTCGGGGATCATAAGCGCGAAAAAGAGGCTCCCCGATCGGTCGGAGGCGTTCCAGACCGACGCCGCCATCTACCACGGAAACAGTGGCGGGCCAGCCTTCAACGCCGAAGGTGAGGTGATCGGGATCGCCACCTTCGGCTCGGGCAAGACCCTGGTCTCCGGTGACTGGATCGACGTTCAGGGCTACAACTTCCTGATCCCGATAAACGTCGCCAAGAGCTTCATCTCAGAGCTGAACATCGACACCACCCCAAGCCAAACGACCCAAGCCTTCGAGAGGGGCTTTGAGCACTACTGGAACGGGAGCCGCTCGGAGGCGAAGGGGGAGTTTGACGCCATCCTCGCCCTCGACCCGAAAAACCAGTACGCTGCAGAGTACTCGAGCATGGCCCAGAGGTTGACAGATCTCAACTGAGAGGTTTCATGCTCATTCGAGCTTTTGCTCTGGTGGCCGTTTTCGCAGTCGCCATAGCAGGCGGCATTCTCGCTGGTCCCGGATCGGCTGAGGAGAATCTGGAGGTGGTGGACGCCGCCGAGATCCTCGATGAGATCCAGGAGGGAAAGGCGATCGAGCGGCATCACCTGAGGATTGTGGGAAGCCTCGACCTCCGGGAGCTGGAGGGGCCCCTCAGGTTTCCCATATCCATCATCGACTGCGAGATCCAGGATCTCGTCTGGATGGAGGGCGCCATCTTCGAGGCTCCTGTCAGCTTCGAGGAGACGGTCTTCGAGAATATGGTCCTCTTCAGCGAGGCCCGGTTCAACGACTCGGCCGACTTCTCCTTCGCCACCTTCGAGGATACCGTCTTCTTCGACTCGGCCGCTTTCGGCGAAGAGGCCGAGTTCTGCGGAACCAGGTTCGGCCGCGACGCCTACTTCTCGAACGCCATCTTTTCCGAAACATGCGACTTCAACTTCACCCGGTTTGCCGAGGAGTACGTCCTCTTCGACAATGTGCGTTTCCTGGGGGACGCCCACTTTGAGGACGCGGAGTTTGGGAGATGGACGAACTTCTACGGCTCCCGCTTCTATGAGGACGCGGACTTCCTTTTGGCCACCTTTCCGGGCCGAAGCTTCATCGCCAACGTCACCTTCGAGGGGGACGCCAAGTTTGCCAGCGTCGAGTTCATGAGCTTTGCGGAGTTTGAGGACTCCCGCTTCGAGGGGGACTTCTTCCTTTACGGCTCGACGATCTCCTACATGAAGCTGAACGGGACCACCTTCGGCGAAAACTCCCGGGTCCACCTCAACAACACCGAGATCGAGGGGTTCGTCATACCCTGGAGGACGATGGAAGATCACCTCGTCTTCAGAGACGAGGTCTACATGGGGCTCGTCGAGAACTACAAGCGGCTGGGGTGGTTTCAGGACGCCGACGACTGTTACTACCACTATCGGAAGCTCGCCCAGGAGAGGAAGGATCTAGGCTGGTCCAAGGCCATCGACTACCTCGCCTGGCTCTCCTGCGGCTACGGCGTGCGTCCCGACTACACCCTCGCCTGGTCCCTCTCCATCGTCCTCGTCTTCGGGATCATCTTCCACCTGGGGAGGGGGCTTCTCCAGTACGAGAGGCCCGACGCGAAGCTCGAAGAGTTGGGAGAAGGTTCTGAGGTCGAGGAAAACTATCTTCAGGCCAGGATCAAGAACGTAGCATCCTCGCAGGAGGGCGAAACTCACGAGGAATTTGATGACGAAACTCAGCAAGAATTTTTCAACGTCCCCTCAATTCCGGAGCGTCCTACCCTGGGGGAGGCGATGTACTTCAGCTCCCTCGTCTTCATCGCCCAGGCCCCAGCCGACTACCTGGCCCTGGGGAGGTACAAGTACCTGGTCATCGTCGAGGGGGTTTTTGGCTGGCTGATGCTCGCCCTTTTCCTGGTGGCCCTGGGGAACCTGATGATCCGGTGAGTTCATAGAGAATTGAGTCCTCAAAAGGTGCAGCCTCGAAATTCAGCAAAGCCTTTATCAGCCAAAAGCTGGTCTTCTTGCTCTCATGAACCTGAAGTACGCGGTTTGCATGCTGCTCATCGCCGGAACCGTCCTCACCGCCGGCTGCTTAAGCGAGGAGGGGGCGGGCGGCGAGGTGGCCGGTGTGCCCACCGAGAACCTGCCCGAGGGCTTTTCGCTCATCGCCGTCGTCGACGACTCGACTCCGGGCATAAACATGGAGGATGAGATCGCCGATTTCAGGGGAGATGAGGATATCGGCGCCGTCGAGGCCACCGTCGGCAAGTACCAGTGGGGCGAGATTGGCAAGGACTACGACGCGAGAATTACGGTAATCGATTGCGAGAGCGAGGCTAAGGCAGAGGCTGCCGTGGCTAACTACAAGGCACAGCCGGATTTTGAGAAGCCCCCCTTCGTGGGAGTTGATCGGTTCAGCACCGCCGTCGTCAACGGCCGCCAGGTAACAGAGATCAGGGACAAAGTCGGAAAAGAGCTGAAGTACATCTACCTCTGGAACGACGGCAACCGGGTGGTGCTGGTGGAGGGGAACGGCGACCGCGCCGACAGCCTGGAGCTGGCCAGCGCGACAGGCCTCTGATTCCATCCACCCCATTTTTCTCGTCATCGAGCCCGCGTAATCTGCATATAATAATTCGGATCTTTGTCCTTTGTTCTTTGTCCTTTGTTCTTTGTCCGTTGTTCTTCGTTCTTTCGGAGTTCAAAGCCCCATCCTTTCGACCCAAAATAAGATCCCCAGGAGGACCAGAGCTGCCGGGACGACCACAAGCCAGCAGTTAAGGCCCAGGATCTCGGGGAAGGTAGCGTCACCAAAGTCGCCTTTCCTCAGCACCTTCTCTTCAAGCCTCGGGTAAAGCTCGGCGAAGATGCCGGACCCGAGGAGCCCTCCACCGATTCCCCCCACCAGGGCGTCGATTGACCCCTGGCCTACAGCTCCAGCTATCGTTCCTGAACAGTAGCCGAGGAGGGCGAAGCCGACGCCGAAGATGAGCCCACCCAGGGCCGAGGAGCCCACGGAGCCGGGCTTGGGGTGGAGCCTGACCATGCCCAGGCTTCGGAGGAGGTGGACCCCGATCATCCCCGTGATCACCGCTGAGGCCATCACCTTGAAGACGGTGAAGTCTTCGAGGAGGAGCTGGCCGACGATGACGTCGTATCTGGTAACGCCGCCCTTCTGGAGGAGAAAGCCGAAAACGACTCCTATCAACAAGCCGATGACTGAGCGCAGGCTCTTGAGCATCGAATCCATCACCACCTCAGATCCCTGCCCGAAAGAGGATCATCGCCGTCGTTATCCCTCCGATGAAGAAGCATATCACCGCCAGCCAGGAGCTGGCGGCGAGCTGGAGGGTGCCGCTGATCCCGTGGCCGCTGGTGCAGCCTCCGGCCCACCGGGCGCCCAGGCCCACGAGGACGCCCCCGAGAAAAGCGACCGCGATCCTCAGAAGCGGATCGGTGCCGAACCTCTCCGCCCAGAGGGCCGGGACCGTCTCCAGCCGGAACTCTCCCGAAATGCTCGCAGAAAGGAATGCTCCGATGACGATCCCCGCTACCAGCATCACCTCCCAGTCGATCACCGGCTCGAACTTCCTGTAGTAGGCCTTCTCATCGACCTTCGATCCGCGAAAGAGCTTCTCGATCATTCCGCTCGTCCTGCTGTAGGCGGTGGAGCAGCCGATCGGCTTATCGGATAGGAGGAAGGCGAAGAGGTTCAAAACCCCTATCCCAGCCCCCACGACGTAGGGAGACCACAGATCCATCTTCAGATACTCCAGCATAGGATCTCCTCGAAGTTGCTTTAAAAAGCGAGGGTGTAGATTTTTATGATGATTTTTAGGATATATCTACCAGACCCGCCTCTTATATCATCTTTTATGTCGTAACTTCTTTATAAGCCCTGACGAAGGCGAGGAGAGAATAAGCGCATGATGATGGATGGTGCCGCCGAGTCCATTGGAGTCTCTGCAAGGGCAGAGGTCCAGGTCAGCAAGATTTGAAGGGGCAATGTAGAGATTTGCGGAAAGTTTCGGGCTGAAGATCTCTCAGCCAAAGGCGAAGGATATCACTCCCATCACCGACGCCGTCACTACGACTCCCGCGATGCAGACTCCGACGGCAATGGCTGGAAAGGCGTGCCTGAACTTGAGACCGAAGATGAAGGCGATGGCCGAGCCTGTCCAGGCCCCCGTCACCGGTAGCGGGAGAGCCACGAAGAAGGTGAGGGCGAGAAGGCCGTACTTTTTGTGCCTCTCAACGTGGTTTCGATAGGTCCTGGTGAAGAGCCAGTCGAAGAATACTTTGCCGGGCCGGTATCGCATCAGCCAGCGAGAGACCGGCTCCAGGTAGAGGAGAAGAAAGATCACCGGCACCAGGTTTCCGACCACCGAGATCGCGTAGGCCTCCGGGGGGGAGAGGCCATAGACCCCCATCGCGAGAGGTATTGCGCCCCGGAGCTCGAAGATCGGCGACATCGCCAGAAGGAAGGTGGCGAGCCAGCCCGGAATCGAGTAGAAGAAATCTATCAGATGGATCACTCCGCTTCAACCTTAACCTCTGATCCCGATGCCTTATAGCTGGAATCGGTGGGCGATTGAAGACAAAGCGAATCTCAGTCCCCTATCGAGCCCTTTATGCTGACCGTCAGCACCGACTCGTCCTTGGGGGAGGTGACGGAGATCGTCAGATCCACGGGAATCCGGCCGAGGGCGACTTTCAGGGGAGCGTCCTCCTGCCCTGCGACCTCGACCTTGACGCCCTCCGCCATCTTGGCCAAAGAGCTGGCTATCTGCTGAAGTTCGGGAACGTCGACAGCCAAGGGGCTCTCTTTGTCGCCGCTCACCTTCGCCGATATTGGCGACTCGATACCCACATCGACCTTGAGGCCCCCGTCTTTTCCAGGCCCCTTAACCTCAGCCACGATGGGATACCTCTCTGCATCTTCGCTTCCCTGTACCTTGGCCTTAGCTTCCGCATTAACGTTCAGAGATACCATGAACTTCCACCTGGTACTATCTACGATATCCTCTCATATAAATGAATGCGAAGGGACTTTTGACACGTCTCGTCCCCCAATACGCGGCATGGCATCAAATCGCGGGCCTACCCCGTCTCGGTCTGCCTGATCACCGGCTGAAATCGCCGCAGATCGTCCAGAGTTTGTGTGATCTGCCTGGCAGACCAAACCGGATGGAGGGCCGCGGGCCCTCAGGCGGAGACGAGCCTGAGGGAATTTTCTGCTCCCGGAGTCGACTTGATGAAGGCCCAGTCAGATCTTTGGTCTGTGTCCAGGCCATCGGGGTAGCGGCACCAGGTGAAGTCGTTATCCCCATCGTCGCTCAGAGGTGGAGTTTTGTCCACCTCTGTCCAGGAGTCGGTCCTGAGGAAGACCGTCCCGTTGTTTCCGTGAACCCACCGGTCGTCTCCTTCGACGATGTAGAACCCGCCTGCCTGAATGGAGGCGCCTCTCGGTATTGGTATCACGCCCATCCATTTGCCCGATGAGGGCAGTGTGTCGACGATGGATACGCTCCAACGCCCTACGTTTACTGAGTCTTCCCCGGAGTTGTAAAGCTCCACCCACTCGGTCGCCTCTCCCGACGGGTTCAGCTCCACCTCGTTGATGACGACCGATCCCGGGCCCAATCCCGAGACCGCCGTGATGCCGGCAAGAAACGCCAAAGACGAAAGTAGCAATTGTAAGATCAGTTTCATGATTAACCCCCACATGAACTTCAGATCTGAGTCGGGAACTTATACGTCCCGGCCCGCTGGGTAAAAACGATCTCCGAATAAATAACCGTATCGATGGGGCAAAGGACGACATCTCCTTCGCCTCTCAAAACCCATCATTCACCGAGCCCTGCTACTTCTACTTCATGCGCCTGAAGATCTCGTCGGTCAGGGCCTCGAAGGGCGCGAGGACCAGAGGGGCGCCCCGGCCCAGCCGTTTTCTGATCTCGAACTGGACCTCGCCCTTGAGGGCTGCAAACCTCATCTTTCTCCTGGAGAATTCGGCGTCGAAAACCACCACATCGTCTGACAAGAGGTCATCCGAAGCCATCTTCTCCTTCACCCTCTCGTAAAGAGAAGTTCCAGGCAGTGGGCAAGGGATGGTGAAGGATATGTAATCGAGGGGCAGGCGGGTTGCAAAACTTAGGGTCTCAAGAACCGTATCGTCTGTCTCGCCTGGGTAGCAGAGGATGAAGAAGGCTCCGGTCTTGATGCCGGCATCGCGAGCCGCAGATACGGCCCTCTCAGCCTCGCCAACTGTGATCCTCTTTCTCATGAGCCTCAGGACGGAGTCGGACCCCGACTCGATCCCGAAGAGGACCCTCTTGCATCCGGCCTTTTTCATGGCCATGGTGACGGCAGGATCGACGGAGTCTACGCGGCCAAGGCACTCCCAGCCGAAGGAGATGCCTCGATCCATGATCTCTTGGCAGATATCGAGGACCCGATCCCTGTTTAGGGTGAAGACGTCGTCGGCGAAGTGTACGTGGTCGTAACCGAGATCCAAGACCTCCTCCACTTCGTCGAGGACGTTTTCGGGAGAACGCTCCCGATAAGATGCCCCGAAGACAGAACGGCTGCAGAACTCGCAGCTGAATGGACAGCCTCTTGTGGTGATGACGGCAGTGCAGGCTGTGCCAAAACGCCTCCTCCAGTAGAGGGTGTAGTCCTGGTTTGGAAAGAGGTCTCTGGCGGGAAAGGGGATCTGGTCTAGGTCTTGCTGGTGGGCTCGCGGCTCGGTTATGATGACATCATCGCAGCGAGCGTCATCGAGGGTCTTATTCTCCTTTCGATGATTGAAGACCGATCCCTCCGACCTTCCACGGCGATAGGCGATCCCCTTCACCGATTCGAGGTCGGATCCCTCTTCGAAGGAGTTGAGGATCTCCAGGATCGTCACCTCACCTTCGCCGATCACGACCAGATCGAAATCGTCGAGGAAGGGGACGGGGTCGGATGAGGGCCGGGGTCCCCCCGCCACCAGCAGCTCGGTTTTGCCGGCAAGCAGCCTTGCAAACCTCAGAGCCTCATCTCGCATCGACGCCATGGAGTAGATCCCCACCACATCGGCCCCCGAGGCGACAGCTCTGCCATAGGCCTCATCCTTCTCGAGGAAGGTGCAGTCCAGAACTTCCACTTCGTGGCCGGCCTTTAGAAGGCTGGAGGCTATGTAACCGAGGCCCAGAGGGGGAAAGAGGAAGCTGGGTTTCTTCTTGCGGGGCTTGAAGTAGGGATAGATCAGAAGGACGGAGGTCATGGTGGCGCTCCAAGCTCGATTCTGTACTCGAAATCTCTTTTCCCGGTCGGTGGGAGCACGTGGGCGAGCCCCGCCCAGGCGAGGCGGCCGGGACTCGTCTCCCGTCCATAAAATAGGTCTGCGCCCTCGGTCTTCCAGAGCTTGAAGGAAAGGCCGTGCTCACCGTCGATGAGCTGAGCCCAATCAGCTGAGGTTTTCTCCCAGGAGCCGATCTCTCCGCCTGAAAGGTCCAGCCCCTCGGAATCCCGACAGCGGTCAAAGCTGCTCGCCCCCTGCTCGTTCATCACCGCCATCTCTGTGCAGCCTTTAGCCTTCGGCCAGCATCTAACACGGACGTTGATCTCGCCATCTTTGGATACGGAGTAGACCACCTTTGCTCTGCCGAACGAGCTCGCCTCCACAAGCCTCGTCTCCACTGATAAGGCCCGCCTGAAGAGTGCGGATGCGTGGTTGATGGTTGACCTCAGGGGTGGACGATCTCTTTGGAGGCGGTCGATCCGCCCCTTGATCCGGCAAAGCCGACCTCCCTCGATCAACCTATTTCGAGCGGCAAGCCTGCTCACCAGGTTTATGTCGTAGTCGATCACCACCTCAGTGATGTCGCCCTCCTTTCTGACCGTCGCTTTGGACCTTCCGGGAAATGCCGCCTCGTCCCCAAACTTGAGGACGGGAACCCCGAACCCCACCCCCTCCTCGGAGAGGTCTTCTCCCCTCAGGGATATGACCAGACCTTTCTGGATTTTTGAGGTAGGATACTTTCGGGGGCGGCTCTGGCCTGCGAGGAGGGTCAGGTTCCTTGATATCTCAACCTCGATCTCACGGAAAGTTCGGTCGACAGAGGTCCAATTAGATGGGTCCATGGTTCCGTCTCGATTGCTGGAAAAAGGAAGGGATGATAGGTCCCGAAATTAGGCATCTTTATGCTCGTTTGGATCGATCGATCGCCAGTTAAGAATTATTGGCGTTCTTCGTGCCCTTGCCGAAGACCCAGTCAGACCTCTGGTCGGTGTCGAACCCGTTGGGATAGCGGGAGTTGGTGAAGATGTTGTCGCTCTGATCAGTCAGGAGGGGGGTCTTATCGACCTCTGTCCCTTGTTCGGTCTTAAGGATCACCGTCCCCGTTCCAGATCTGTGTATCCAATGTCTGTCCCCTTCGACAACCAAGAAGCCACCGGGGGCAACCAATGTCTGCTGAGGTATCTTTATGACGCCGGTCCAACTGGGATCAAAGTCTACGATCCAGACGCTCCAGTGGCCTACGTCCTGCTCTTCTTCGCCGTTGTTGTAAAGCTCCACCCACTCGTTGGCGTCGCCGGACGGGTTTAGCTCCACCTCGTTGATCACAACTGCGCCGATGCCAGCACCAGATATCGTTAAGATGCCAAATAAGGACGCCAGCAGTCTCATCGAAATTCGGTACATTAAAAATTCCCCCACCACCCGACAGCAACCTGCCGGGGATGTCCTTTGAAACGAGCTCCAAATAAATAACCGTATCGATCAGAAAGAACGATGGCAGAGTTCGACCCGGAATTTTGCCCCTTCTCCGCCCATAAAAGGGCGCCAAAAGATAAAATAGACCTGGCCGGTCTCTTTTTGGCGGACCGATCCAGGTTCGTCTTCGGACCCTCAATTATCTTCGTCGGCTTTATCCTAATAGAGAACCTTCATGCTGAGGGCATTTTCTGCCCCCGGGGTGGCCTTCATGAGCTTCCAATCCGACTTCTGGTCGGTGTCCAGGCCGTTGGGGTAGCGGCCGCTGGTGAAATCGCTGTCGCTCTCGTCGGCCATGTTGTGGGTCTCATCGACCTTTATGCCAGCGGCATCCATCAGGATGACAGTGCCGTTGTAGTCCTGGCTCCACTGCTCTTCGCCCTCGGCGACGTAGTAGCCATTTGCTGGGATTACCGTTCCCTCCGGGATCGCTATCGGTCCCTTCCAGGGCAGGTTGACGATGTTGACGACCCATCCGCCGAGATCGACGTCCTCTTCGCCGTCGTTGTAAAGCTCGACCCATTTGGTGGCGTTTCCGGGCGCATTAAGCTCCACCTCGTTTATCACTACTGCTCCTGCGCCGATCGCCGAGAGGGCGATAACGCCGAAGAGAGATATCAACAGTGCTGACGAAATTCTGTTCGTACAAATCCCCCACATACATCTTCAACGGTCCCGGATAAGTCCGGGGCTTGCCGGCTGAGAATATCTTCCAAGTAGATAACAGTATCGATCGATTGACGGTGTCGGTCGATCGGCGGCCTGGACAAATTGAAGGTGACGATCGATCCGCGACATCGTGCCCGCCCCGGCCCGGGCCAGGGTTTTATTATGATCCTTCCCTCATAGGAGGTCTCATGCAGTACTCAGAAGGACGGCTAGGCAGGGTCTTCGTGATCAGGCTGGAGGATGGAGAGGATCTGATCGGTTCGATCCAGAAGTTCGTGGAAAAGAAGGGAGTCTCCACTGGATTGATCCATTTTCTTGGAGCCCTCCGGGAAGGAAGGCTCATCACCGGGCCGAAGGACCCGACGGTCCCGCCAGGGCCGCCCTTCGTAGAGGATCTGGAGGGGGCCTGGGAGACTTTCGGCGTCGCCACGATCTATCCGGGGGACGGTGGGAAGCCTGCGGTTCACATCCACGCCTCAGCAGGGCACGACGATCGGGCCCTGACCGGCTGCCTTCGGGAGAGGGCGACGACTTATCTGGTCGTCGAGGCGGTGGTCTTTGAGTTTCTGGGGCTTGAAGCCCATAGAGAGATCGACGAGATGACAGGTCTTCGTCTCCCCCACCTCAAAGAGAGGTTGTAGATGAAGAGGAACAGAAGGGGGAAGGGGGGAGAACGAAAGGGGACGGCGAGGAGCCGGGGGTCACCGCACCTTCCCATCTCGATGGAGGAGGCTAAGCGGAATGGAATCGACCGCTTCGATGCAATCCTGGTATCAGGGGACGGGTACGTCGACCACCCCGCCTTCGGCGTCGGCCTCATCGGCCGGGTCCTCCGGGATGCTGGATATGCCGTTGGGGTCATACCCCAGCCCGACTGGAGGAGGGACGAGGACTTTTCTGCCCTGGGGGTGCCGAGGCTATTTTTCGGCGTCGCCTCCGGGAACGTCGACTCCATGGTGAACAACTATTCTCCAAACAAAAAGCGACGAAGGCGGGACGTCTACTCCCCCGGTGGCCGCATCCTCCGGCCCGATCGGGCGTCAGTCGTCTACGCCAATAAGGTTCACGCCCTCTTTCCCAAAACCCCGCTCATCCTGGGCGGGATCGAGGCGAGCCTCCGCAGGTTCGCCCACTACGACTTCTGGTCTGATTCAGTCCGGGGGTCCATCCTGGCGGACGCTCCCGCGGACATGGTAGTCTTCGGGATGGGGGAGAGGCCGATATGTGAGATAGCCCGCCGCCTGGAGGCGGGCGACGGTGTCGGCGAGATTAAAGACGTCCCCGGCACCGCCGTCAAGATGGAGGTTCGAGAGTGGAGGTCTGTCGATCACGGGGGTTTTGTCGAGATCCCGTCCTTTGGGGAGGTAGCGAGGGACAAGAGGACCTATGCCCAGGCTTTCCGCCTCCACTATGGCGAGCAGGACCCTTTTCGAGGGAGAAGGATCGTCCAGCCCCATCCCAAGACTGTGGTCATCCAGAACCCGCCCGCTCTGCCCATGACGACCGAGGAGCTGGACAAAATCTACGAGCTTCCCTTCACCAGGGCTGCCCATCCGTCTTATCGAGAGGAGATCCCCGCCCTGGAGCCGGTGAAGTTCTCGATAACTTCCCATCGGGGATGCTTCGGATCCTGTTCCTTCTGCGCCCTCACCCACCATCAGGGGAGGATCATCCAGAGCAGGAGCATCGAGTCTCTGGTGCGTGAGGCCGAAAGGTTGACGAAGATGCCGGGGTTTGCGGGCGTCATCCAGGACGTGGGCGGCCCCACCGCCAACATGTACGGCATGTTCTGCAGCCGCTGGAAAAACTGCGGCACCTGCGCCGACAAGCTCTGCAGCCCCGACTGCCCGAGTCTTGCGGCGGACCATCGCCGTCAGGTCGAGCTCCTCCGCCGCCTCCGAGAGATCCCCGGAGTCAAACGGGTCTTCATCAGCTCAGGGATCAGACACGACCTGATCCTCGCCGACCAGACCCCGGCAGGTCAGGAGTATCTCGAAGAGCTAACCCGCCACCACGTATCGGGCCACCTGAAGGTGGCCCCCGAGCACGTATCAGACCGGGTCCTGGCGACGATGCATAAGCCTACGAAGGCCGTCCTGGAGGAGTTCAGAGAGAGGTTTCGGGGCCTGAGCCGAGAGGAGGGAAAAGAGCAGTACCTGGTTCCCTACTTCATCTCCGGCCATCCCGGCTGCGAAATAGAGGATATGGTGGAGCTGGCCGAGTACATCCGAGACCACCGCCTCTACTCCGAGCAGGTCCAGGACTTCACCCCCACCCCCATGACCGTCTCCACCTGCATGTACCATACGGGCACAGACCCCTTCTCCGGAAAGAGGGTCCACGTCCCCAAAGGGCGCGAGAAGGAGATCCAGCGGGCGCTCCTCCATTACCGGGACAGAAGAAACTGGGGGCTCGTCCGGGAGGGGCTCCGGATGGTCGGGCGAGAGGACCTGATCGGCGATGGGCCGAAGTGCCTGGTGCCGAGGGGAGGAAGGTAAACGGAATTCTGGGAGCGGCTCAGTCAGACGGATCGGGTTCTGGCTGCTCTTCAACATTCGGAGGAAAAGAAGCCGCCCCGCTCCGACTACTCATCTTCGATGAACCTGAAAGGCCAGAAGAGGGCCTTAAATCCGAGAAAAGCCGTCAACAGCACCAGGAAGACCCTGGATGCCAGGATGTATCCTTGAGGCCAGTAACCGGGCTGATCCAGGATCCCAACCGAAGACATGAAGATGCACGACAGATGCCAGCAAGTCATATTCCACCTCTCGACCCTTGTCTCAGCAGCTTTCTGAGGCTCAACCAAACCCCTCCAGGATCGCTAAGGTCGTGGTCAGATGGATCGCCCGCACGAGCTCGGGAAGGGGAAAATAGCCGCCGAAGAGGCCGAGGTGAGGGCCATTTTCGATCTCCAGGTCGGTGCCTTCTGGCCCCGCTCCCCTGACCAGGCCCTTTATGTACCTCACCCCACCCATCTCCTCTCTCATCCTCGATCCGAGATGAGCCCAATCGATGCAATCGGTAAGATTCGTTTTGGATCGGGAAAAGGAGGTTGAGGGGGGGTTTTTGGAGGTGAAGGCAAGAAAGTAGGTCTCAAAAGCCGATCGGAGGGCCTCAGTCACGAGATCATCGTCGAACCCGCCAGAAATTCGGGAATGGCTCGCGAGAACCAGGCTTATGCCGAAAAGCTGGTCGCCGATGAGGTGCTGAAGCTCCTGAGGCGAGATCTCGGCAAATTGGCGGAAGTGCTCAAAGTCTGCGATCCCCGAGAGCCTGAGGTTGGGGTATTCGCACGACTTGAGCCACCGGTCGAGCCTTCCCGGGATCTCAGACCACCAGCGGTAAACGCCCCGATCCCCCCTCCGGCCGACCTGCTCGCGGTTGTGAAATAAGGGGATGAGAGCGTCGTGGACGAGACCGTTTCGGGCCAGAATCGCGAGATCGTGGGCAGATCGAGAGAGGCCTTTTGATACTGAATCTGAAGAGAGACTGGAATCGTTCAGGTAGTTGAAGTACCCTTTGGGCGGAGAGTAGCAGATCGCCACGGGATCGCTCAAAATGTTCAGCCCTTCCTGCAACTTTTGGGGCAGATCTGAGAGGCGCAGCCTGAATAGATATCCTCCGCCGTCCAGGGCGATGGGCCTGGGAATGAGGCTTCCAAGGCCGAGATCTTCTTTGAGGCGGCCGAGCCGATCCTGCATCTCCGCCTCGATGAGTAGCTTTTCGCCATCCTCTGGACCGGGGCCGAGTTTGACGGCGAGCTCGCCCTGGGAGAGGATCAGGGTTCTGCCCGCCCGTTTCATGTGATCGATCTTCGATCCGGAGAGGTCTTCAAGGCTGATCAGCTCTGGATCTGGTCCGTTTCTGGCAGGCTTTTCGGAATCGAGGAGGGGAGGGAAGGCGATCTTTCCTTCGCCCAGGATCGAGCCAGAGATCTGGTCGAACCCGTTGTACTCCACCCTTCTCACGAGCCCTGTCCCATCGACCCTGGTCCTGAACCGGTAAAGGGTGGCGATCTTCGCCGGATCCCAGGATTTGCCGCCTCTCCCGGAGGAGGACTTCATCTCGATTCGGATGCGGCGGGCCAGGACCCGGGCCGCGTCCCTTCTGACGAAGAAGGAGTCGTCCTCCAGCCTTTCGGTCAGAGCCCTCTCGGCGACCGGCCCCATTCTGGCGAGGGACTCGGCCACCCGATCGTCCCCTGAAGCTAGAAGCTTCATTAGGCGGTCCAGGTTCTCAGGATCGGACCCTGGAACCCCAGCGTGAGCGATAAGGGCCTTCGCCGCCCTCTTCTGGACCTGGCGGCTCTCATCTTCAAGGGCGGCGAAAAGGGCTTCCACCGCCCCAAGGCCGCCGATCTCGCCCAAGGCTTCTGCCGCCTCCCACCGGACCACGGGGCTCTTGTCAGTCAGGGCGGAGGCGAGAAGAGGGACGGAAAGCGGGTCTTTCATCTCCCCCAGGGCGCGAGCCGCCCTCCAACGAAGCTGGCGGGATCCCCCCTCCAGCTCAGACCATAGCCTCTCTTTTACAGCTTCTGGACCCGAAGCCGCCTCAGCAAAATCGTCTCCAGGTACCAAAAATTCGGCAGATCGTCGATAGCCCGATCCGCCCAACCCGCCCTTCTGCACTGCACGAAACCCTCCAAAAAATAGGGGGGCTGAGACTAGTTATAACTTCCTTCGGTAAGGGTACCTCATCTGCTCTCCGCACTCGGCGCAGGTCACCGTAAGGACTCCGTCCCTCAGCCTCACCCGCGTCCTCTCTGGGAATAGGTAGCACTTACATCCCTTGCAGATCCGCCTCTTCAGGCGGCGAGGTAGCCGCACTCTCATCCTCATCCCCATCTTCCTCGCCAGGGCGACGTACCGGTCGCTCCTCTCGGGGTGGAGAGTGTGCTCCTCCTCGGCGAGAACAAAGAGCCTCTCGATCCTCTGCCTCGCCAGATCCTTTGCCCTGTAATACCCCTTCTTTCTCCTGGCCACGGAATAGGCTCACCACCGGGGCGTATAAAAGATATACTATTTCTAGGGGAGGGAGGATTTCCATGACGATGCCCGCCAAACCCGCCAAAAAGGGATCAGCTCTGAAACCAGATATAGCCCCAGAGATTAGAGATTACATCAAAAACAGCTTCTCAGAGCTCAGAATATGCACCACCTGCGAGGGGCCGATCCTCCTGCCGGTGAGGCTCAGCCCCCCAAAGCCGATGGATGTAAAGGTCACAGTGGAGGGTAAAACCCTCTACATCTCCGCAGTCCAAGCTCCGCGGATAAAGACCATCGACGGGCGGATGCTGCCCAAATGCGTCCTTCAGAAGAGAAAAAAGTGTTGATCTGGTCAACGGGAGGATAGCCAGCTCTTAAGGGCTCGGATCGAGGCCCCCCGGTGGGATATCCTGTTCTTCTCCGCGAGGTCCATCTCGGCGATCGTCTTTCCTCCCACCTCGAAGATGGGGTCGTACCCGAAGCCTCCGGATCCCCGAGGTTCAGTGGTGATCTTGCCCTCCAGCTCTCCCCGAAAGAGGATCGGCTCCATCCCCGGCTCTGCGTATCCCAGAACCGACCGAAAGACCGCCTTCCGGTCTTTGACTCCATCCATGAGCCTCAGAATCCCCTCATTTCCGATGGTGTCGAAGACGTAGGCGGAGTAGACCCCTGGAAAACCGCGAAGACGATCGATGAAGAGGCCCGCATCCTCGATCATCACCGGACCGTCCAGCTTCTCTAACACCTCCCTCATGCCGAAAGTGGCCACCTCCTCGAGGGTGTCGGCCTGGATCTCAGTGTATCCGACGTTCCTCTGCTCGACGTCTCCGAGGATTCCTCTGGCCTCCTCGAACTTGCCCTTATTTCCAGTGACGAAGTAGATCATGATAGCCGCACCTATGAGCACTTCGATAGAACTCGTATTAATCGGCTTTCCCTTCTCTGGTTTTTTGGATCGGCTTTGTCATCGTATTTTCATCTTATAATGCCGCCGTGTCAGCATTTTCTTGAGGGCAACGTTTTTCATCCCCAGGAATCACATCCTGCCAGGAAGAAGGCAGGAGCTGATAAGGTCATGTTGGAACTGGGGGACAGGATAGCGGTCACAAAGGACGGCGTTCGGCGCGAGGGCGTTCTGATGCCCTCGGTGAGTGGCGCCATTGTCATAAAGATGGACAGCGGCTACAACGCCGGTTTCGACAAGGAACGCTCCACGGTGGAATTGGTGTCCAAAGGAAAATCGCTCAAGATCCCGCCGCCTCCGCCTCTTAAAAGCCGAGTGGGGCTTCCGAAGGTCTCCATCCTCTCCACCGGAGGGACGATCGCAAGCAAGGTGGACTACAGGACCGGGGCTGTGACCAGCCAGTTCTCGGCCGAGGACATTATCTCCTCAATCCCCGAGCTCCTGGAGATCGCCAACTACGAGGGGAAGGTGATCTACAACATCCTCAGCGAGAACATGAAGGCCGAGTACTGGCAGGAGCTGGCCAGAGCCGTCGGCGCCGAGATCAGAAAAGGGGCCGACGGCGTGATCGTGACCCACGGGACCGACACCATGACCTACACTGCAGCTGCCCTCTCTTTCATGATCAAAACCCCGGTTCCAGTCGTCCTCGTCGGCTCTCAGAGGAGCTCCGATCGACCCAGCAGCGACGCCGCCATGAACGCCATATGTGCTGCCACCGTTGCCACCAGCGACATCGCTGAGGTCAGCGTGGTGATGCACGGCTCCACCAGCGACGACTTCTGTTTAGTTCACAGGGGAACCAGGGTCCGAAAGATGCACACATCTCGAAGGGACGCCTTTCGAAGCATAAACCAGCATCCGATCGCAAAGGTGGACTATCCATCAAGAGATATCGAGATTTTGGGGGATCACCAGAGGAGGGGGGAGGCCGCCCTGGAGGTGAATGAAAGGCTTGAGCCGAGATGCGCCCTGGTCAAGTACTTTCCAGGGGCCAAACCCGACTTATTCGAGCACTACATAAACTCCGGCTACAGGGGGATCGTCCTGGAGGGGACGGGCCTGGGCCACGTCGCCTCCGACTGGGTGGAGACGATAAGATCCGCCACCCAGGCGGGAATCCCTGTGGTGATCTCTTCCCAGTGCATCCGGGGAAGGATCTGCGATAGGGTCTACGATACGGGAAGGGATATGCTCGCCGCCGGCGGGATCGAGGGCGGGGACATGCTCCCCGAGGTGGCCCTGGTGAAGCTGATGTGGGCCCTTGCCAACACGTCCTCCGTTGAGGAGGCAGAAGCCCTGATGAAGGTCTCCCTGGCGGGAGAGATCTCGTCCTCGACCCCGACGACGACGTAAACGTCGAAACTCCGGGATGGGCTGATGGTCCGATCCCCGGACCTTTTGACCTTCCCCCAACGCTTATAAACCATATAGATATATTAGGCTGGCTCAAGATTACTTTGGAGGAATTCAGTTTTGGCACGTAAACCTGCAAGCATGTACCGAAGACTGGAGCGCCCCTACACCCGAAGGAAGTACATGGGAGGCGTTCCGGGAAGCAAGGTCGTCCACTACGACATGGGCAACCTCAACACCGAATTTCCGGTCACTCTGACCCTGGTGGTCAAGGAGCCCTGCCAGATCAGGCACACGGCTCTCGAGGCCGGGAGGATCACCGCCAACCGTTACCTTATGGCTTACGTGGGCAGGCTCAACTTCCACCTGAAGCTGAGGGTTTATCCCCACCAGGTGCTCAGGGAGAACAAGCAGGCCACCGGAGCCGGTGCAGACCGTGTCTCCAGCGGGATGCGGCACGCTTTCGGAAAGGCCGTCGGCACCGCCGCGAGGGTGGACGCAGACCAGAAGGTCTTCTCCGTCAGCACAACGCCCGCGAACGTAGGTCACGCCAAGTTGGCGCTGAGAAGAGCAGGACACAAGCTGCCCACGCCGGTCTACATCGTGGTCGACAAGGGCGCTGAACTTATAAAATAATCGAGGTCAATCGGTGTTTTGATGGAAGACTACATGAAAGGGCTCGAGCGGGCCATGAGCAGACTGCCCGCTTCCAAGGGCACTGAAGACAGGTTCGTGATACCCCCGCCCAAGATCTTCTACGAAGGGAAGACGACGGTCCTCGAGAACTTCGCCAGCATCGCCGACGCCCTTAACCGGGATCCAGATCATCTTATGAAGTTCATCCTCCAGGAGATGGGAACCGCGGGGAAGGTTGAGGGTCAGCACGCAGTGTTCCAGGGGAGGTTCACAGAGCAGAGCCTCGAGCGTCACATCGACTCTTACGTCCAGGAGTACGTCATCTGTTCTGAGTGCCATCGGCCAGACACCCAGCTCATAAGGAGCGATCGCGTTCTGATGCTGAAGTGCGAGGCCTGTGGAGCTCATCGGCCCGTGCGAAAGAGGAAGACGAAGACGATCGTGCCCAAGGACGTCATCGAAGAGGGTGAGACCTACGAGCTGCGGATCGATTCGGTGGGCAGAAAGGGCGACGGCATCGCCAGGGTCGACAAGTTCATGATCTTCGTTCCAGGGACTGCCAAGGGGGATATCGTCCGAGCCAAGATCAAGAAGATCAGCGGAACCCTCGCCTTCTCGGAGATCGTGGAGAGGAAGGGCTCGACCTGATGGGAGCTGATCTGTAATGGAGCCGAAGATCGGCCTTCAGTTCACAGACCGTCACCTCTACCAGATGGAGTTCTCTCCCCCAGACTTCTGGATGCCCTTCGCAGAGAGCTACAACTCCCTCCCCTGGGAGGAGAGGAGCGAAGAAAAGCTTGCCATCATCGCCGAGAATTACTCCTACCTTCTCGACATCCTGGTACATGCGAGGTTGTACTGCCTGAGCAGAAAACCTTACCAGGAGCGGTTCAAGTAGCTCTGAGCCGTTCCGGAGCCGATTTTGATGGACTCGGTCAGCTGCCATCTGGTGAGGGGCCTCCCGTCGATCCGGGAGGGGGACGACCTGGCGGCGATGATTGAGGATCGTTTCTCTCTCAAGGACGGCGACGTAGTCTGTGTCGCCTCCACCGTCGTCTCCAAGGCGGAGGGGGGGTCGAGAGGGCTCGAGGAGTACAGCCCCTCGGCTCGGGCGGAAGAGATCGCGCAACGGCTCGACAAAGATTCACGGTTCGTCCAGGCGGTCCTGGAGGAGTCCGAAGACGTTCTGATCGAACGACCCTTCCTCCTGGTGGCGACGAAGTTCGGCCACATAGGCGTCAACGCCGGAATAGATCGGTCCAACGTAGGCCAGGGCCGGATTCTCCTTCTTCCGAAAGATCCCTCCGCCAGCGCCGACCGGATCAGGAGAGGGCTACAAAAAGACTGCGCCGTCATCGTCACCGATACCTGCGGAAGGCCCTTCCGCTGCGGCGTGGCGGGGGTCGCCATCGGCTGGTCGGGGATCGCAGCTCTGCGGGACTGGCGGGGAAAAAGCGACCTAGAGGGAAGAGAGCTTGAGATCACCTTGGAGGCGATCGTCGACGAGATCGCGGGGATGGCGAACCTTCTCATGGGCGAGGGCGGTGACGGTACCCCCGTCGTAGTCGTGCGGGGGCTTGAGTTTCCCAAGTCCGGGGGCAGAGCGTTTCGGCCGAGGGAGCTGGACGTGATCAGGGACCGACTACAAGATAAACAGCTACGATCTTAACGACCAACTATGCGGCCGATCAGAGTTGTGGTACCCTTCAAGCTCAACTGCGCCAAGAGCAGGCTATCGTCGGTCTTATCTTCCGAGGAGAGGGAAAAGCTCGCTTTTGCGATGCTGGAGGACGTGATCGATGCCGTATCGGGATTGGGCTGCGTTTTAATTCTGCTGAAAGACCCGCTCCCCGAAGTTGGAACTTTCGATCGCCTTCGATCCAGGTCCAGGATCGAATCTGAAATCGATATCCTTGAATGTCCTCGAGAGCTGGACCCCGCCTTGAACTCCATGATCGAGGCCGAGGAGAAGAGGGGCTGGCCTAGAGATCTCTTGATCGCCATGGCCGACCTCCCCCTGATGAGGCCTTCCGACTTGGAAGAGCTGGTCAGAACCCCGGGGGACGTGGTGATAGTTCCGGGGAGGGGCGGAGGAACAAATCTAATTCTGATCAGAGATCCGAAGTTTCGGGTCAGCTACTACGGCTTGAGCTTTCTGAAGCACCTCCAGATGGCAACGGATCTGGGCCTCTCGGCCGGGGTTTTCGAATCCTTCCGGTGCGCATCAGACATCGACGAGCCCTCTGACCTGGTGGAGGTGATGATCCACGGCCGGGGGAGAACGCCGGAGCTCTTGAGGGATCTGGGCTTCGAGCTTTCGGGCAAAAGGGAGAGGGCGAGGGCGGGGTGTGATCGATATCCTGAAATTTTGTCGGATCTATAGACGAGTTATAAATACAGTCTCTGGTAGGTAAATTACTATTTTCATGTCTAAGATATTTTTCATGGGTATTTATACTGTAGTCTTAACATCAACTTTTAATTATTAATCTCATAACATATCCCTCAGACTAAACTGTCTAATATTATTAGTTCTGTTGTACCCATAGTTAAATTTTTTGGTAATTTTTAGTGACGCTTCCGCTTTCCAAAATGGTACAAGTACCATATGCGATTCCATGATTAGCATTAGTTCTTATTGTTATATAAAATACAAAAAAAACTAAACTTGAAGGTAGAGCAACTTAAAAAACGACGGAGTAAATTGGGATGGAGACGCCGCAACGGAGTCTTGATTTTAAATAATTTTGCAAAAATCTGAGTTCGCCTTGGACTGCACTCAAATTTAACGGCTTCGACTCGCTCGTCCAGCCACGTACATGATCCCCCAAAGGCATATCTTCAGTCTGCTTTTCTGCTCCGACTCCAGCCAGATCCCACCTCGCTAGCTGCGAGATATGCCTCAAGGCCGCCTTCCCGTCATATCCAGGATGGAGGGGCGAGATCCCATCTCCACGATCTCCGTCGCGAGGGTCTTCGTATCCAGGATCGCCACCGTCTTTCGACCCGTGAAGTGGCCCCAGACCTCGCCGGGGTTGATCATCAGCGTTCTTCCGGGAACGACGTTCACGTGATGGTCGTGTCCCCGGACCACCACGTCGTAGCTCCCCGACTCCACCAGACCCCTCACCAGGGGCTCATAAGTCCCGTGGAGGAGGGCGATCCTCAGCCCGCCTGCCTCGATCTCGGCGAAGTCGTCGAGAAACTCGCCCCCCACCCGGGCGAAGTCGCGCTTGAGGCCGACTCTATCGCCGTCGTTATTCCCGTAGACGAGTTTGAGGTCGCCCTCCCATCCCTCGAAGGCGTAGCACATCCCGGGAGCGATAACGTCGCCCGCATGCAGTATCATCTTCACGTTCCGTTTCTTGAAGATCTCCACGGCCTTCATGAGGCCCGGAAAGTTGTCGTGAGAGTCAGACATGAGACCGATGAGCATAATAATCACAAACCTTGCGCCGAAGCTTCTTGGGCCGAGGAGGCCCATGGAGATACCGGGATTCTCATTTATAGCTTTTGACGCTCATTCGAGAAACGGATATGCGTCACGCCCATGCGAATCGAAAGGGCTAAATACGAGAATGCCTTTGCATCGTTGGACCCGCCTTAACTCAGCCTGGTAGAGTGCGCGGCTGTAGTAGGTTACGCACCAGAAGGTGCACCGTGCGGCTACCGCGATGTCCCCGGTTCGAATCTGGGAGGCGGGACCTTGCTTTGAGTCCGGATAGTGTAGAGGCCTATCATGAAGCCCTGTCGAGGCTTCGACCCGGGTTCGACTCCCGGTCCGGGCGTTAAATGGGGCGCAGGTTTCGATGCCTGTGCCCTTAGCTCTTCTAACTCATATCGCCATCGAAGAGGATCTCATCTTCTGATGAAGTGGCCGGAGTTCGTAGCCGTTCAATCGAAAAGTTTATTACTAAATGATATGATCTCAGCTTGTCGTGTAAAACGTTTTCATCTATCCAGCAAGAACCGCAACTCTTCGAGCCTCATGGCGGTGAGATGCACGACCTCACCGCAACCTTGAGGGCGAAGGAAATGCCCTGGCCCAATCGTTGGACTCGGGCATCCTCACTCCTCTTTTGGAGATTTTACACACAGACGTCTCTTCTGAAAATCCGACCACAGGCGTCTTCTCTTATCGATTTTCTGGACCAAATTTCGGTTCCAGCTCCTCTATTCTCCTTTCAAGGGTCCCGATCTTCTCCTCGAAGAGCTCCCGATCAACGCTGCGCTTGGTGGTGAGGGTTCCCAGAAGCTCGATCATCTCCTGGGTGGACTCGTCCTCCGAAAACCATGGATGGACCGCGGAGAGGCGCTCGAGCCGCTCTTCCAGAGCCTCATAATTCTCGATCAGGCGGTCCCCCGGAGATTCCCTGTTCTCCTGAAGGAGGGCCAGGGGCTTCATCAGGCTCTCAAGGCATCTGTAGTATCCAAGGAGGTTCTCTCCGGGAAGTATTGGAGGAGCCATGCCCCTTTCGAGACATTCGTAGGGCTTCGTGATCTGCTGAAGTTTTTCGCTCCACCTTGCCCAATAATCATCCATATGCTGAATTCCTCCATCAATTAAGTAAGGTCGTAAGGTACTTAGTTTTATCGGAGATCTTTCATAATGGCCGGCATCACCTCCTCATAATTGGGATAGACGCGCTCCTGCGGCCTCTGAGGGGAAATCATATTATCGAAGAGGAAGAATACGGCTCACCAAGTTTCAACGGGAGGGAGCCAGAAGATGAGCCTTGACATCGCGGATCTGGAGAAGTTCGAGCGCGGCCTTGAGGAGGCCGACATCGACAAGATGGAGAGAATTCTGGAGCTGATAGATCCCGAGAGGCTGGAGACCGGCCTCATCGATGTGGACCTCAGCTGGCTGGAACGAGAGCTCACCGCCTCGGCCGAGAGGATGGAGAGGATGCTCCTGGAGGTGCCCAGGATGAAGACCAGGTCCAAAATGGAGAGGGTCGCAGCATCGGAGGAGCTGCAGGGCTACGTCGCATCTTCCGACTCCAACAGGTACCACCGCCACGACTGCCGATGGGCGAAGAAGATCGCAACCGATAACAGAATCCGTTTTTCAACTTCCCAGGAGGCTCAAGATCGAGGATACGTCCCCTGCGGGGTCTGCAAACCCTCTTGACCGACCTTCTGAATCTGACCCGCCTCGCCTCCGCCCTTTACGGAAACTGGCGGGCGCAGGTCCTGGTCTTGCTGACACAGCGGCTCGACCAGAGGGGCCCCTCCTTTGGCACCGGCCCCCGCTCTTTGAGGTTGTAGAGCCTCCAGCCGATCCTCATGCCGTCTGAGACCTTGAGCCTGTCAGGCATCTCTTTTGGGATCCGCCAGCCCGAGTCGCCCCGCTCAAAGACGTAGTAGAGCCAGGCGTGGTCGATGTCATTTGAAAAACCGTCTATGGCGGTGACCATCGAGCCCGAATGGCCGGTGGCACTCTCGTCCGCGGTGGCCTCAACGTCGGCTGCGGCCTTGAGGGCCTCGAAGACGGAAGCCCCGGCGGGGACCTCCACGGCCTTGTGCCTGATCTGGTCGGACCCATAGTTTATGTAGACGAAAGCTTTGATCTCGTCCCCTCTGCCCTTACTCCGGCCAAAGAACATCTTGCGAGAGATGGGGCCGAAGATACAAGACTCTGTCGGCCCCTTCTTGCCGGAACCGTTCTTGCCGCCAGCCCATCTCTCGTCAGCCCCTTTTGGCCCCCCTTCTGAAGAGGAGCAGACCCAGTTCGACATGGAGAAAAATTGGGCGGGCCTTTCGGCCCTGAGATCAAGCCCGCAGATACCTGTTCTTGAAGTAGGAGTATTCGCCGAGAGCCTTTCGGATCGTCTCCGTCGCCCTCTCCCTCTCCGCTTCGCCTGCGCAGCAACGGGACGCCATCTCGCCGAGACCTTTCTCCGGCTCGTAGTTGAAGAACCGGAGGAGCTTCTCGCAGGCGTCCCCCTCGACGATCTTCGATATCCTCCAGCCACCCTCCTCCACGGTGACGTGAACCTCGTTGACGCAGCCGAGAAGGTTGTGGAAGTCCCCCAGGGTGTCCTGGTACGCCCCCAGGAGGAATGTGCCCAGGTAGTAGTCCTCGTCGTCCAACAGATCGTGGAGGGCGAGAAAGTCGCTGTTCTCTCCGGCAAAGCTCCTGATCTCGCCGTCGGAGTCGCAGGTGATATCGGCGATCGTCCCCCTCACCGTCGGCTCTTCACCAAGCCTGTGCAGCGGCATGGTGGGAAAGATCTGCTGGACTCCCCACATGTCAGGGACCGACTGGAAGAGGGAGAAGTTTCCGATGTACTTCTTGCTTAAGAGCTTCTTGAGGCTCTCGAACTCCTCAGAGTCGTTCTCGTCAGCCTTGGCGAAGGAGGCCGCCTTCTGACAGACCTTCCAGAAGAGGAGGTCGCCCTTCGACCTCTCCTCAAGGCCAATGTTCCCCAGGTTGAAGGCGTCGAAGAGTTCCTCCCGGTAGTGGAGGGCGTCGTGATAGAACTCGGCGTAGTTCTCCAGGTCCATATTATCGAGGGCCTGGCGCATATCCTCTATCTGGACGGGATCGTCCTCGGCGGGAGCGACCTCAAGCCCCTCCTTGGAGTTCTTCTTTCCGATCACCTTGAAGGCGAGAAACGAGTGATAAGCGGCGATGGCCCGGCCGCTCTCCGAGACGATCGTCGGGCACGGCACCTCCTCCTCGTCGCAGGTCCTCTGGAGGGTGTAGACTACGTCGTTGGAGTACTCCTGGAGGGTGTAGTTGGCGCTGGCGGGGGTCGGTGTCTTGGAGCCGTCGTAATCGACGCTGAGCCCTCCGCCTACGTTGAAGTATTCGACCTCGGCCACCTTTCTCACCTTGGCGTAGATCCTGGCGGCCTCGTTCATGGCGATCTTGATCTTTCGGATGTCCGTTATCTGGGAGCCTATGTGAAAGTGGAGCATCTTCAGGCAGTCGACCATGCCGTTCTCTGAGAGGATCCGGATCGACTCCAGAATCTCTGCGGTGGAGAGGCCGAACTTGGACAGTTCTCCACCTGACTCCTCCCAACGGCCGCTGCCTCTCGAGAAGAGCTTCGTTCGAAGGCCGAGCCTCGGCTTTGCGCAAAGCTCGCTAGAACAGCGAAGAAGGTCGAAGATCTCCTCGAAGATGTCGATGACGATGACTATGTTGTTCGCCTCTCCGAACTTGAGGGCGAGCTTGAGGTAGTCCTGATCCTTGTAGCCGTTGCAGATTATCAGGGCGTCAGGGCCGAGGTCGAGGGAGAGGGCCGCGAGGAGCTCCGCCTTCGTTCCCACCTCCAGGCCGACGTTCAGCTTCTTTCCTCCACTGACGATGTACTCCACCACTTCTCGTCTCTGGTTCACCTTCATGGGGAAGACGAGCCTGTACCCGCCCCGATACTCCAGCTCCTCCATCGAGGAGAGAAAGGCCCCGTTGATCTCCTCGAGACGGTCCTCGAGGATCTGGGGGAACCTGAAAAGGATCGGGAACGAGGCCACTTCTGACTGGTTGATCCGATCGACGATCTCCATCACGTCGACGGTCCCTCCGGCTTCTTTCCGAGGCGATACCGCGAGGTTTCCGCGATCATTTATAGAAAAGTACCCGTTCCCCCAGCCCTCCACGCCGTATAGGTTAACGGAGTCGTCAATCGTCCACATCCATCCTCCTCCTGCAGGTCTCGACTTCTCTTAACTGCCACCTTTTGATATCGCCTTCCACTTTGAGCCCGTTATAACCGCTTAATTTCGTCATGGTATCGCCAAACTCCTCGCTTCAATCGCGACGCCCGAAAGCGAGTTCAGGCGTCGTCTAAATCACTCTTACCTTGCGATTTTGGATCTTGAGCTTGGCATTGAGAGCGATCACGGTATATATAACTTCGATATCGACAAATTTTATAAAATAGATGGCCGATCTGTGACAACGTTTAATAGTCCTGTGACCGTACTCCTCTGCACGGGATGAAAATGACGTGCAATGATCACGACCGCCGTTCCAGTGACCCTGGAGAGCTCGCCACCACCATGAGGATGGAGGGCCGGAGCGTCTACAAGCTCGCAAAAGATATGGCAAAGCTCGGGTTTCAGGCTGGATCGCTCGGCCACTCGGTGGAGGCCTGGGAGAAGATGCTCGCCGAGGAGGAGATCACCATATTCTTGGGCCTTGCGGGAGCAATGGTCCCAGCGGGCCTGCGAAATCTCATCTCCTTCATGATCACCGAAAGATTGGTGGACTGCGTCGTCAGCACCGGGGCGAACCTCTTTCACGACCTCTGTGAGGGGCTTGGCGTCGTCCACTACCGGGGCGACCCTCTTGCCGACGACGCTATTCTGAGAGAAGAGGGGATCGATCGGATATACGACGTATACGTCTCTGAGGCGGGGCTGCAGAAGGGGGACCGATACATAGCAGAGTTCGTCAAGACCCTCGATCCGAGCCGTAGTTATTCCTCAAGAGAGCTGATGGAGATGCTGGGCCAGAAGATGCCGGCCACCACCCTTCTCGGCAGCGCCAGCAGGGCCGGGGTTCCTATATTCGTTCCCGCCCTCTCCGACAGCTCCATCGGGATCGGGATGGTCTTGGCGTGGAGGGAGGGGCATCGGATCATCATCGACCAGATCAAAGACGTCGACGAGATCAGTCAAATCACGGAGAAGTCCTCCCAGACTGGCGTCGTCTTCGTCGGCGGAGGCGTCCCCAAGAACTTCATCCAGCAGACGAAGGTCGTCGCAGACCTCTGCGGAAGGTACCGCGGCGGCCACAACTACGCCATCCAGTACACCATCGACTCGCCCCACTTTGGGGGCCTCTCCGGCTGCACCTTCAGCGAGGGGGTCTCCTGGGGAAAGATAGCGAAAGAGGCGAGGATGATCCAGGTCTTCGTCGACGCCACCATCGCCCTTCCCCTAGTCGTCCACGCCCTGGACGAGAGCGGGACCAGGCGGAAGTCTCCGCCTCGTTACGCCTGGGAGGAGGGCGAGCTCACCCTGAGCTACGGCGATAAGAGATAAAAAAACTTAGGTTGGAAGAGGATAGGAAAAAGAAGATGAGAGGGCGGAGGGGTCATCCCTGCTTTTCGGTCCAACGCCCCCCTGATCTGATCACGCCGGAGCCATCGGAGCCGAAAGCCCGCAGGACGCCTCTTTGACTACAGATATCCTGTCCATCGGTGGCGGAGACACCGGCGAAAACGCCTTCAGGTAATTGACCAGCGCCTCCAGGTCGGAGATGCCGCATATGCGATCGACCCCCTCGCTGAAGGTGATGAAGCCGTCTCCTCCTTCTGCCAGGAAGCAGTTTGCAGCAACTCTGTAGGTCCCGTCAGGGTTTATTGGCTTGCCGTTGATCTTTATGCTCGATATCTCGACCTTGCTCCCCGTGGGCGCGGACTCGCACCAGGCGTAGGTGAAGCCCTCTGAGACCTGAAGCATCCGGTTCTGGCCCCGGCAAGGATTGTCGAACTGCTCTTCGAGGATGGCGTCGATCTGCGATCCGGTCAGGTTCATCACGATCAGGCTGTTATCGAAGGGCTGTACATTGAAGGCCTCCTGGTAGGTCACTTTGCCGGGCTGCTCCTCTCCTGTAGTTTTGTTGAATAGGATGTTGGTGCGGATCCCGCCAGGGTTCATGAAAGCCACCACTGCGCTCTCGTTGCAAGAGGTGGCGCAGAGCTGAGCATCGGCGATCAGGTCTCCCAGGGCCGATTCGCCCGATTCGGTCGCTTTCCTCGATATATCGGCGGTGACGGACCCGATGACCTCGTTTGCCAGCGGTCCCACCAACTTGGCGTACTTATCCAAGAGCGCAGAGATGGCCGGGTCTTTGGGAACGTCCCTGGTCACGGCCACGTTCTTCGCCCTGACCTCGACGACGTCCCTGGTCATCGGGCTGATGACGAGATCGATATCCGTTATGAAATTCCCCTCCCATCCAGCCTGGGTCACGGTCCTCCCGTCTATCTTCGATATGTAGGCCTGGTGACTGTGGCCTGTGATGAAGAGGTCAACCTCATCGTCGGTCCGGTTGATGATATCCTCAACCGGTTCGCATGGTTTCATTCCCTCGTTGGGAAGTCCTTCTGAAAGGCCGCCGTTATGAACGAGGACAACAATGGTCTCGACGCCTTCCTCTTTCAGAATCTCGACGCAACTGTTGATCGCCTCGGCCTCGTCGATGAACTTGAGCCCCTCCACCCCCGAAGGCACCACTACCGCAGGGGTGCTCTTCAGAGCAACGCCGATGAAGGCCACCGGTACCCCTTGGATGCTGCGGACGTCGTAAGGCGGAAATAGCGTCTCATTCGTCGTCTCGTTGACGACGTTGGCGGCGAGGTACCTGAAACCAGCCCCTACAAACCGCTCTCCGTCCTGGCATCCGGTCGCTGGATGGCAGCAGCCGTACTGCATCCGTAAAAGCTCGCCAGCCCCCTCGTCGAACTCGTGGTTTCCGACGGCGGAGTAATCGAAGCCCATCATGGAGAGAGCCTCGATCGTCGGCTCGTCGTGGAAGAGAGCTGAGATCAGGGGGCTTGCGCCTCCGTTGTCCCCCGCCGAGACGAGGATCGTTTCAGGGTTTGTAGCCTTCAGCCCCTTGATGTGGGTAGCCAGATACTCGGCGCCACCGGCCTCCACCTGGACGGGCTGGCAATCGCTGTTGTAGCCGACCCTCACGGTCCCCTGGGGCGGTTCCAGATGGCCGTGCAGATCATTGATGGCGAGGATCTGGACCTCCAGGGTCTCGTTCTCCAACGGGTCTGGATAAGATGAAGCCAAACCCGTCAGCGCGATGCATATCGCCAGAAAAACGGCTGATAAGATCTCGATCTTCTTCATTCTTTCACGACTCCTGAGCTGGTTATATCTCTTAAACTTCGAAAGTTATAAATAAACTCATAAGTTTAATATGCCATACAAAGTTATTGATAGTAGACTCAATTGGTGTTATGAGATGGTATATTAATTTGCCTCATATGTCATTTCACCTTTGGAATATCATGAGATTCTCAAAGAAGCTTTCTGAGCTGGACGAACATGCAACTCCGTATTTTGCCCGTTTTACTTTCCATCCAAAACGCTTAAATGAACTAAATTTACCTAAAATCAAGAAGATTTGCCTGGTGGTGCCGATGTTGTGGAAGATTATGAATTTCCAATTACGCTCTTTGTTGCTGATAGCCCTGACGATCTGCGCGCCGCTTTCCTCTTTGGCGGAGACGGACGGCATTTCGGCAGAAAGTCCGGATACGAATTTGACCTCTGCTCCAATAGCAGAGGCGAGCTCGGACAATTTGGCGAACGTATCAGATACTTTGCCCTCTTCATTTGAGGCGTCCAATGGAGCAAAGAGCAATGAGTTTTTGTTCATTTTGGGGACCGATGTGAACGAGATCGCTTTGAAAAACGCTGCCTTGCGTCCCGCTATAGCCTCTGAGTTGAACGTGACCATCTTCGCAGGAACCGATACCCTTTCCGCCGAGATGAACTTCTCCAACTACGCCGTCGTCTTCATCGAGTCCGCGGATGAGGCCCTGGTGAAGGGATGGAATGCGAGCATAAACGAATCCAAGCTCATCGGCGTCCGGTTCATCGGATACAACCTCACCTCCAACGTCACCTTCCCCAACGTCGACCCATCCTCTGCCAACTACACCGATATCGAGAGGTACTGGGTCCAAGGCGGAGAGGCCAACATGGAGAATATGCTCAAGTTCATGGGGCGGGAGATCCTGGGCCTTTGGTCAGATACCGAGATTCCTGAACCTGAGATATTGAAGCCGAAGACCCGCATCCTCTTCATCATGAACCTCGACGCCATCGAATACACCGTCGTCGAGGTTTACAACGAAACGCCCCTGTTAAAAGACCTCTTCGAGATCAGGTTCTACGATGGAGAAGAGGCCGCAGCTTCGGAGGAGAACTTCGCCGAGTACGACGTGATATGTGTAGCCCACATCGGCGGCACCACCATGAACGATCTTGAGGGACGGCTCCGTGAGGCGGAGGCCGCAGGCGCCCGCATTCCCACTTACATGAAGATGGTGGACGTCTGGGGCATATCCAACGTGAACGCCTCCGATCCATTATATTCGCCCATATCCGGTTACTTCAACGACGGCGTTCCCAGCGAGGAGAACATGATCAACTGGATCCGCTGGACCGGGGCGACTTTCAAAGATCAGTATGTCGAGTACAAGCCCCCAGCTAAGGTGGAAGTTCCCACCGAAGGCATCTACCGTCCCGAGACCTACCCAAAGAAGGTCTTTGAGAACTCATCTGAGTACCTCGAATGGTACCTGAACCGGAGCGAGGGACACGTCTATAACCCCGAGAACCTCACCGTAGGCATCATAGGCTGGGAAGAAGATGCCACCATTAACGCGCTCGAATCTCGGGGCGTGAACGTCATCGCCGTCCACTCCAACTTCATCGAGAACGACGCCCGCTACTTCACCGACGAGGAGGGGAACGTCCTGGTGGATCTGATCCTCTCTTTTAAGGGGTTCTACCTCTACTACGGCGATCCTGAGGCTGGCAAGGAGCGGATCGAGGCCTTCAACGTCCCGGTGATAAAGGTGGTCACAGACTACTACTTCGCCCCTGAAGAATGGGTGAACAGCACCTACGGCCTCAGCCCTCAGAGCGTCCCCTTCCAGATCGTCCAGCCTGAGATCGACGGCACCATCGAGTACATCTGGGCGGAGGGGAGGACTGAGCACCCCATCACCGGGGAGATGTACTACAAGCCAGTGGACCGCCAGATCGATTGGCTCTGCGATCGCGCCGTGTCCTGGGGCGATCTCAAAAATATGAACAACTCGGAGAAACGGGTAGCGATCATCTACTACAACCACGGCGGCGGCAAAAACAACATCGGCGCGAGCTACCTGGACATCTCCGCCAGCATACCCCTTCTCCTCTCTAAGATGAACGAGAGCGGTTACTACCTGGGCGATGGACCCCTTCCATCCACCGGCAAGGAGCTCATCGACCTTTTTGTCGCCAGCCGGAACGTGGGCACCTGGGCTCCCGAAGAGCTCGGAAAGGTGGTGGAGTCGGGGCACGTGGAGCTGGTGCCTTTGGACGATTACCTGGAGTGGTACAACGGGACTTACGGCGAGGTGCCCGAGGAGGTCCGCCTGGAGATCGAGGAGTGGTGGGGCGCTCCGCCGGGCGATGGAGGGATGGTCTACAACGGCCAGTTCGTAATACCGCTTCTCAGGTTCGGAAACGTGGTCATAGCGCCCCAGCCGATGATCGGAAGCCAGATGAACGAGGAGACTCTCTACCACAACACCTCGGTCCCCGTCGGCCACCAGTATTTTGTCTTCTACCTCTGGCTCGAAGACACGTTCGATGCTGACGCCATCATCCACTTCGGAACTCACGGAACTCAGGAGTGGCGTCCGGGAAAGCAGGTCGGACTTTCGCGCAACGATTACCCGCCTCTTCTGGTCCAGGACATGCCCGTAGTCTACCCCTACATCATGGACAACGTGGGCGAGGGGACTCAGGCAAAGCGGAGGGGCAACGCCGTTATCATCGACCACCTCACTCCGCCCATCGTCTCATCGGGGCTTTACGACGAGTTTCTCGCCCTTTCAGATAAGATGGAATCCTATGAGAGCGCTGCAGATCCCGCCCTCAAGTCTTCGTATCGAACATCCATCGTCGAGCTGTACAGCTCTTTGGGGCTGGAGCTTGACCTGAACGTCACCCCCCTTCAGCTGACGGAGATGAGCGAGGCCGAGTTCGACAACTTCCTCGACACCGGGCTCCACGACTATCTCCTGGATCTGCGAGATGAGACCGTCCCCTACGGGCTTCACGTCTTCGGGGTCCCGCCAAACGGAACCAGCAAAGTGGGGATGGTAAGATCGATGCTGGGGAACTCTTATATCGAACACGTAGAAAATATCGCGGGCAAAGATTTCGGATTTTCAACGAACAGCAGCGATAGAGCCGAAGAGCTTCTCTTCGAGGTCCTGATCAACGGCACCGATATTGTGGCGGCCCAGAATTATGTCCTGGGAGGGGCAAGCGATGAGATCGCCTCCGATCTTGAGCGTGCACTCAATTACGGAAGTCGGCTGGACTTATCCACAAGAGAGATCGATAACACCCTGCGGGCGCTATCAGGAGAGTTCATCCGCTCTGAGCCGGGCGGCGATCCCATAAGAAGGCCCGACGCCCTCCCCACCGGGAACAACTTCTACAGCTTCGATCCTCGGATGATCCCAAATGAAGAGGCTGAACTGATGGGCATGGAGCTTGCCAACTCGTTCCTGGAGGCGTATAAAGAGGCCCACGGTGAGTACCCGGAGAAGGTGGGTTTCGTCCTCTGGAGCGTGGAGACCATGCGCCACCAGGGCGTCTTCGAGGCCCAGATCTACGGGCTTCTCGGCGTCCGGCCGGTGAGAAGCATGGGACGGATAGTGGACTTTGAGGTCGTACCTCTGGAGGAGCTGGGAAGGCCTCGGATCGATGTGGTTCTCACGCCCTCCGGCCTCTACCGAGACACCTTCCCAAGCCACGTAGAGCTCTTCGACCAGGCGATTCGGACGGTGGCAGAGCTAGACGAGCCCCCAGAGATGAACCAGGTTCGGGCGAGGTCTGAGGCGATAAGGGAGCTGCTCCTGGAAGAGGGATACGAGAACGAGACCGCCCAGCTCCTCTCACGGTCGCGGGTATTCATCGATGCACCCGGCACCTACGGCGGAGGCGGGATCGCCGAGGTGGTGGACGCAAGCTACACCTGGGAGAACGAGAGCAAGGTAGCCGATCGATACATCTCAGGTCAGGGCTACGTCTACGGCGGAGGGCTCTGGGGAGAGCCGAACGAGGAGCTATTCTCTCTCAACCTGGAGACGGTGGACGCTGCGGTCCACAGCGACTCGTCCAACCTCTACGGGCTCATGGACAACGACGACGTCTTCCAGTACTTTGGAGCTATGGCCTTGGCTGTCAGGGACCTTTCGGGCGAGACCCCGGAGATGTACATAACCGACCTAGAAAGCGTGGACAACGTGGAGATGAAGCCCCTGGAGGGAGCCTACCGGCTGGAGCTTCGAGCCCGGCACTTCAACCCCAAGTGGATAGAGGGGATGATGAAGTACGACTACGCCGGCGCTCGGGAGATGGACCACTTCGTCGAGTATCTCTGGGGCTGGGACGTCACCATCCCCGAGATGGTCTCCGAAGAAGACTGGGACCGGGTCTACGACGTCTACGTGAAGGACAAGTACGATTTGGGCCTCAAAGAGTTCTTCGACGAGAGCAACCCCTACGCGCGCCAGTCGATGACTGCAAGGATGCTGGAGGCTGCAAGGAAGGATTACTGGCATCCCACCGAGGAGATGAAGCAGGAGCTTGTCGAGCAGTATGAAGAGTCTGTGGAGGAGTACGGAGTCACCTGCTGCCACCATACCTGCGGAAACCCTCTACTTAAAGATTACATGGAGGGCGTACTCACCGGCACTGAGCCGGAGAAGGCGAGCTCCAGCAGCCCAAAGAAAGGCGGCGAGTCAAGCAGACACCCCTATCCCCAGGACAGATCCGCGTCGGCCTCCTCTAACCAGACCCGCTCATCGAGCGTAGGGACTGCGATCTCCGAGAAGCCGGAGCTGGTGGAGGAGACGACCGAATCGGTGGAGGGCGAGGTGAGCGGGTTTGTGATGGAGAACGTCCTGGAGAAGAGCAGCATGCCCTCGATATCGGGAGCGCCTCTGATGGGGATCATCCTCGTCCTCTTCATCCTTCTGGTCATTGGGGCGGGGTTCAGGAGGAAGAAGTAGCGTAGTTGGAACGTCTTCTTTTTTTCTTTTGACTTGGGTAAAGACGAGCCCCGGATCGAGGATCTTGGGCTTCCGCCCCTCCTGCATTTCGGCCTGCGACGAATCCGAAATACTTAAATCAAATTAACTTACTCAAAGGCAAAAAGGTTTGTCTGGTGATGTTGATGTCCCGCTGGATCACGGATCTGTCATTGCTGTCATTGTTGCTTGTGGCCCTCTTGGTCGGCGCGCCCCTCCCCTCATTCGCGCAGTTGGGCGACCTAACGACTGAAAGCCCAGAAACGAACTTCACTGAAACGAACAGATTTTTGTTCGTATTGGGAACCGATTTTAACGAGCTTTCTCTAAAAAATGCGGCTTCGGACCCCTCGATAACTTCAGATCTGAACGTTGCCGTATTCGCCAGAAACGACACCCTTCTCGACGAAATTAACTTCTCGGATTATGCTGTTGTCTTCATCGAGTCCACGGATGAGGCTCTGGTGAACGGATGGAATGCGAGCATAAACGAATCCAAGCTCATCGGAGTTCGTTTCATCGGATACAACCTCTCCTCCAACATCACCTTCACCGACGTCGATCTATCCTCGGCCAACTACACCGAGATCGAAAGGTACTGGGTCCAGGGCGGAGAAGCCAACATGGTTAACATGCTAAAGTTCATGGGGCAGACGTTCTGCGGCGTGTGGCCAGATGAAACTGTTCCCGAACCTGAACTGATGCGCTCGAAAGTTAATATAACCTTCATCGCCAACTTGCCCACCAACGTATATTATCTGAATAGGGTAATATCAGAGAGGAGCATCATAACAGACCTTTTCGATGTCACTGTGATGGATTGTATGGATGGCGAAAAGGTTGCTGCAAAACTGGCAAACATCACCGATCAGGACGTCATTATGCTGTACATGGTAGGCTACATTGAACTTTCAAAGTTCAAGGACGCCCTACTAGATGCCAAGGCCAATGGTACAAAAATCGGACTTAGCTCTGTGAGCGATGTGTACGGCGTCGGCACAATTGACTTTAGCCGTCCACCTTACAATGTGATAGATAGCTACATTTACAAAGATGGATACGCCAACATGGAGAACTTTCTCCGCTTCATTGGAGCGGAGCTTGAGGATGCCTACATCGAATATTCTCCAGCAGCAGACCCGGAAATTCCTGATCATGGAATTTACCACCCCGATGCATTTCCAAGGATCTTCAAGGATATCACAGAGTACCTTGATTGGTATGCAGATAACGGGTATAACGAGTCTGCACCCACAATCGGCATAATCGCAACCAATAATATTGTAAAACAGCCAATCTTTGCCACCACCGACGATGCCATAATCAGAAACATCGAATCGAAAGGCTGTAACGTCATCTACACCACCTACGAGGTTTTTGCAGATGATGTAGATCATTTCTCAAGAAATGGAACGGCGCTGGTGGATTCCATAATTTCCTTGAAAGGTTTCTATCTGAATTATGGCGATCAGGAGAAAGGTGTGGAATATCTAAAGAAGTACAACGTTCCAGTGCTAAAAGCGGTCCAGGACCCATCCCAAACCCCTTCGCAGTTCAACGACAGCGCTCGGGGATTGGGCATGACCATGATTCCTTTTCAGGTCATACAGCCAGAGATAGATGGATGTATCGAGTACATATGGACGTCAGGTTATGTCAAAGATCCAGCTACTGAGCAGTATTACTATGAACCGCTATCCTCGCAGGTGGACTGGCTCTGCGACAGGGCGATCTCCTGGGCGAACCTCGGAAGAGCCGATAACGCCGAAAAGAAGGTCAGCATCATATATTACAACCACGAAGGCGGCAAAAACGACATCGGCGCAACTTATCTCGACATCTCCTCCAGCTTCACACTGCTCCTCGAAGAGATGCGGGCAGAAGGTTATGACGTCGGAAACGGATCGATTCCCAACGGAAGCGAGATAATAGACCTCTTCATAGAGAGCAGGAACGTGGGCACCTGGGCACCCGAAGAGCTGGAAAAGGTTGTGAACTCGGGCAAAGTCACCCTCGTCTCCGTCGACGATTACCTCTCCTGGTACAACGCTCTGCCGGAAAGGATCCGTTCTAACGTGGAGGCGACTTGGGGCAAAGCGCCCGGCGAGATCATGGTGTATGAAGGGAATTTTATTATCCCCACGGTCCAGTTTGGAAACGTCAATTTCATACCTCAGCCGACGAAAGCCTGGCTCTCCGACGAATCCCTCCTGTACCACAACAAGTCGATACCGCCAACCCACCAGTATCTTGCAACTTACTTCTGGATCAATAACGTCTTCGATGCCGATGCCATAATCCACTTCGGCACTCACGGAACCTTGGAATGGTTCCCGGGAAAGGAGGTAGGCCTCAGCAGATACGACTATTCAGCCATCCTGGTGGACGATACGCCTGTGATCTATCCCTACATTATGGACAATGTGGGCGAGGGCACCCAGGCCAAACGCCGCGGCAACGCAGTGATCATAGACCACCTGACCCCCCCGATAATGGAGGCGGGAATCTACGGCGATCTCGCGGCGATGCACGAGAAGATCCACAATTACAACGA
>Ga0272442_10000659_pt1 | contig 54416 bp, 41 predicted proteins | sample SSMForm2O_FD_200262 | JGI IMG/M metagenome (GOLD analysis project Ga0272442, IMG submission 200262) | Marine sediment archaeal communities from Little Sippewissett salt marsh, Falmouth, MA, United States - SSM-Form-2O | ecosystem: Environmental > Aquatic > Marine > Wetlands > Sediment ... | reverse complement strand
CGCACATATTCCAGATTGAACTTGGCATCTTCATCATCCGGATTTAATTTTAAAGCTTCCTGATATGCCAAAATGCTTTCCGGTAATTTCTGCTGACGGTAAAGTGTGTTGCCGATATTATAATAGACTTTGGACTGAAAAAGTGGATCATCACTTTTCTGAAGAACTTTCTGATAAGACTCAATGGCCTTTTCATAATCTTTTTTCTGATACAGCGCATCGCCCAGATTAAATTGAATATATTCAGAGCCGGGATTGTCTAAAAGTGCATCCTGATATTTATTGTGTGCACCATCGTATTTTTCTTCTGCATACAGCTGATTCCCCTCAGCGACCTGTTTCCGGCCTGCTTGTGCCAGCATAATACCGGGCAACACCCATATAAATATCATGCAAATATTATTGATTGGCCCTCTCATTGGAAACGTCCCTTCCATTCCCTGCTCAGCCGATGCCGCTCGGGAATAAAAATTTCGATTATCAGCAATAAAAAAGCCAATCCGACAAATCCTTGAAATCGGTCTTCATATTGTGCAAATTGTTTGGAAGCCAGTGCCTTTTTTTCCATTTCAGAAATTGCTTCATAAATAGTCTTCAATTCAGCTTCACCCGGGGTTGCCCGATAGTACTTCCCTCCTGTCTCCAAGGCAATTTTTTCAAGTGTCAATTCATCAAGCTTGGTCATCACAATTTCGTTTTGACGGTTTTTCTTAAATCCATTCTGATTTCCATGCGCATCGTATAATGGAATCGGTACTCCCTGAAGCGAGCCAATACCGACAGTAAAAATGACGATACCCTCTGTTGAAGCTGCTTTTGCCAAATCCAGCGCTTTGCCATCATGCTCTTCACCATCTGTAATGAGAATCAGCACTTTATGCTTACGCTCCTTTTCAACAAAAGAAGCCACCGCCTTTTCGATGGCTTCATCGATCCGGGTGCCGGGTACTGGAATAAGATCCGGTTCCATAAACTCAAGAAACATTTTTGCAGCACCATAATCAAGGGTCAATGGGCACTGTACAAACGCCTTGCCTGAAAAAGCTATCAGTCCCACCCGGTCCCCTGCCAGATGATTGATCAGTGAACCGATTTCATGTTTGGCTTTTTCCAGACGATTGGGTTTGATATCTTCCGCAAGCATGGATGCGGAAACATCCAGGGCAATAATGATATCCTGACCTTCCCGTTTAACAGTACGGAGTTTTGTACCGAATTGCGGCCTGGCAAGTGCCAGGATAAAAATAGCAATCGCCAAAATAAAGACGGCCGCTTTCCATACTTGACCTGTTCTGTTAACCGAAGCAGACAATTTTTCCATTAACGCCATATTGCCAAACAATGCCATGGCCCGTTTTTTCTGACGAAATACATAGATATAAAACAATACTAAAATTGGTAATGTCAGCAATATATACAGCCAAATGTCATTAGCAAATCGAAACAAAATTGACTCCAACCTCTTTATCAAATCAATATTCTGATTTGTTTCATTATTCCTTGCTTCCTCTGCGTCTTTGCAGCATTCCAGTCCGTTCAGGGAATTTTACGGAACCGCGTATTGACCAGTACGGCTTCTATCAGTAACAATCCAAGACCCGCAATTAAAAAATAATGAAACAGTTCTGCGTACCGTGTGTATTCTTTTACTTTAATCTCAGTTTTTTCCATTTCATCAATTTCGTCATATATGGATTTCAGACGCTTCCGGTCTGTTGCCCGAAACATCTTTCCGCCTGTCATTTGGGCAACTTTACGAAGCATAGACTCATCGATATCCACTTGAATTGGAACATAGCGCTTTCCAAAAAAAGGATCATCAACCGGATAAGGTGCTGTTTGTTGTGTTGTGCCTGCCCCGATCGTATAAATTTTTACATCCAGAGCCCGGGCCAGCTGCGCTGCTGTTGTAGGATCGATTTGGCCGCGATTGTTGCGTCCGTCAGTGAGCAGCACAATAACTTTCGATTTCGCCTCACTGCTGCGAAGCCGGTTCACACCCGTGGCCAGTCCCATCCCGATAGCTGTTCCGTCTTCGATCATCCCCACATGAATGTCTCCTAAAAAATTCAGCAACACACCATAATCCAGCGTAAGCGGACACTGTGTATAGGCCTCTCCGGCAAATACAACCATCCCGATACGGTCGTTCCTGCGCCCTTTGACAAACTCTGCTGCAACTTCTTTTGCTGCTTCCAACCGGTTGGGTTTGATATCCTCGGCAAGCATAGATCCCGAAATATCCATGGCCAGCACAATATCCACACCTTCGGTAATCACTTCTTCCCCTTTGATACCCGATTGGGGCCGGGCAAACGCCAGCACAAAAAAAACAAGAGCGAGCAGCTTAATTAAAAAAAGCATCCTCCGAATCATCACCGGTCTGGATTTCGCGACATGTCGAATTGCTCCTAGGTGAGAAAACCGAAGTGTGGCTCCGCGGCCATGTTGCAGAAAAAAATGCCAGTAGCCTAAAAAGACCACCACGATCAATAAAATCAAATAATGTGGATCAGCAAAGCGAAACATCTATGTATGCACCTCTTCATTTTCCCGGAATACAGTTGCCGTCTGATTTTTTTCTGTCTTGTCCTGTTTGTCTTTCTGCGGCATCATCTTCTCTTGATCAGAGTCAGCGACCGCTTCAGATATGACAACAACCGGCTTTGTCTTTTCGACAATATCATAGGCCAGTTGTACTGTCTTTTGACGTTTTTCATCCGAGGGAATATATTTGGCAAATTTAACCAGATCACAATTCTGAAGAAAGATTTGAAATAAATGAAATACATCATCCTTCAGGTTCTGTTCCTTAAGTCCGCATAGCACCTCTGTTGTCGTCATCTCCAGTGCAACCACAAAATACCGTCCGTCGATATATTCACGTATAATTTCAGAAAGTTCAATGTAAAACTGCTTGATATTCCCTTTCTCCAAGAGATCCGAACCTCTCAGACGGTCAAGCGCTTCAATAGCCACTTCATGAGCAGGACGGGGGGAAGCTTCACGTACAGGTAAAAGCGATTTACCCATTTTATACTGCCGATACAGCAGAATGCCTGTGACAATCGCAGCGACCAAAAACATACCTAAAATCATCCATCGGATTAAATACCACCATTGACGTGGAATCTCAAGGGGTGCCTTCACATCCCGTATATCCCCGGCTTCACTGGCCTTCATGCTTTCCACTGTAATGTTAATGGATTCTGTCATCAGTACATGGTGAGTGGTATCCGTTCCCAGGGTATACTGTATCAATAACGGCGGGATCTCAAATTCTCCTGTAATGAATGTGGAAATGGTATACGATGCTTCGTTTACAATCCTGCCATCCTGCTTTTGAGGGTCTTTCAGTTCATAATCCCGAATTTCAAAACCACCTAAATTGGCTGCGAAACCCGGCATTTCCACCTGAACCGAATCGTCATGGGTGACTTTAACCGAATAGTGAATCAGATCGCCGATGCGAATACGGGCCTTATCCACACTGGACGATACGGAAATCGGCGCATCCATCTGTGAAATGGCGACGGATGTCAATCCAAAAAACAGAATGATGTGAATCCAAGTCGTAATCCGTAAACATTTTTTTACTTTAAAACTCATATGCCAGTCAAATTCAATTCAATTTTCATATATTCCGAATTTTCTTTTCTATTATATCTACCTCACCTTATCATCAAAAATACGCACATCTTCTGCCTCCACCATCTGGTCCAGCAATTGCTCATATGCCATTTGCTGACGCTCCTGAGCCAGATCCTGAGCCACTTGCCGCTGCACCTCCTGAAATGGTTTTAGCTTCTTCACATTGCCCTTATCATCTTTCTCTGTATAGCGTTCCTGATGAGCCTCATAGTAGAGTTTTGCATCTTCCGGTTTGATTTCCAGTTCATCGGCAATCTCATTTTGCAGATACTTTTGAACCATCAAGCTCTTTTTTGCCTGATACGTTCCTTCGGTCACATCTTTATCTTTATCCAGTCCCTGTCGCTTGGCGGCATCGTAGAACAGTTCAGTGGCGATATATTGTCTTAGAAATTCAAGTTTGGTTTTTCGGTCTTTCATTTGGGATTGAACATATTCCGGTAACTGATTGATATGAAAAGATAAATCGCCCGACGTGATTTCACGGCTGCCGATTTTAGCCACGATATCCCCTGGCCGCGATTTGGTAATGTCGTCCGGATTCAAGCTGGTGGCTTCATCCAAAGCCTGTTTCGCTTCCGCAGAACGCTGTAACCTTTCCAGGCAGGCCACAATCTGCTTATCGGCCTGGCTCACCAGTTCGCTTTCATGATATACATGCTTGACCTTTAGAAAGTATGCCATGGCATTTTCATAGTCATGCAGGCGCTCAAAATAAATATTACCGATAATAAAATTGACATTGGCCTGGCCATTCTCATCCACATGATAAAAATCAAGGTACCGCTGATATTCTTCAACTGCCTGAGTGTAGAGTTCTCGATTGTAAAGTGCATTGGCATACTCCCGCACCTTGTCACCATCGACCCGGTTTCTCCCCGAGCATGTGATCCAAATAAACCCGACAGCCACAATAAAAAGGACCTTCAATGAATGGTTCAGACGCTTCATATTTCACTCCGATTTGGCAATATTGATTCTTATCTCTTGATTCTTTATTCTTGTTTCTTTTCTCTTGCTTCTTGAAAATTACCGAAACCGCTTGGCCCGCATGCGGAAAAACCGAATCAGAGGTTCCACATAACTCTGATCCGTCCGAATCACAATAGAATCCATATTCATGGATTTAAACAGTTTGTCCTGTTCAACCATTGTTTCGGATGTTTTGGCGGAAAACAGTCTGCGAACTTCCCGATCCGAAGTGTCCAGCAGTATCTGTTCTCCGGTTTCTGCATCTTCCAGTTCGATAAAACCCAGACTGGGCAAAGCGAGTTCCCTGGGATCCACAATGTGTACGGCCACAATATCGTGTTTTCTGCTGACAATGCGCAATGGGCGCTCAAAGTCTTTTGAAAGAAAATCGGATACTAAAAAAACCACACTGCGTCTGCGGACCACCTGATTGAAGTATTCGAGGGCCTCACCGATATTGGTCTTTTGATCCTCCGGTTTAAAATAAAGCAATTCACGCAGCACCCGAAGCACATGACCCTTGCCTTTTCGAGGGGGGACAAATTTTTCAATCTTATCTGTAAAGATGATCAATCCCACTTTATCATTATTCTTAATTGCTGAAAAAGCCAGCAGGGCACAAATCTCAACTGCTATCTCTCCCTTCATCTGTTCAAAGGTTCCAAAATCTCCGGATGAGCTGGCATCCACCATCAACATGACCGTAAGTTCCCGTTCTTCTTCAAAAATTTTAACATAGGGATGGCCTTGCCGGGCGGTCACATTCCAGTCAATTGTACGGATGTCGTCCCCGATTTGATATTCCCGGACTTCAGAAAACTCCATACCCCGCCCCTTAAACACGGAATGATATTCACCGGACAGCACATCATTGACCAGTCCGCGGGTGGTAATTTCTATGCGCCTGACTTTTTTTAATATTTCTTTGGGTATCATAAAATTCTTTGCATCTTATTCCCAATATCATTCATCTTTGAAATGATACTGAATGATAAATGTTATTCATATTTTTGTTCAAAGCAAAATATTCCATCTTTAAAATCATTAACCATCAGCATCCATTGAGAATCATCAACTTATAATTCTTGCTTCTTGATTCTTTATCTTTATTCTTGTCTCTTGAATCTTGTCTCTTGATTCCTGACCCTTGATCACGGCACTTCAATTTTATTCAGTACTTTACGTACCACATCTTCAGCTGTCACTTCTTCTGCTTCAGCCTCATAAGTCACAATTAATCGATGGCGCAGCACATCCATGCCAATTGCCCGAACATCCTCAGGTGTCACATATCCGCGTCTTTGTAAAAACGCATGTGCCTTGGCTGTTCTGGCCAGATTGATAGAAGCTCTTGGAGAAGCACCGTAAGCGATCAGCTCTTCCAAATCATCCAGGCCGTACTCATTGGGATTTCGAGTGGCAAATACAATATCGACAATATACTGCTCAATTTTCGGATCAATATAAATTCCATAAACCACATTACGAGCCTTGATAATATCCTGGGGCTTGACGACAGCATTGGCACGTGGTTCTTCGCCTTTTGTCATACGACGGATAATTTCCAGCTCCTCTTCCTGATTGGGATAACCAATGGATAACTTCAGCATAAAACGATCCACCTGAGCTTCAGGAAGCGGATAGGTCCCTTCCTGCTCGATTGGATTCTGGGTGGCCAGTACCAGAAATGGATCTTCGAGCGGATAGGTGTTCTCGCCAATGGTCACCGTACGTTCCTGCATGGCTTCAAGCAGAGCCGATTGTACTTTGGCCGGAGAACGGTTGATTTCGTCGGCCAGAATGATATTGGCAAAAATCGGCCCCTTTTTGGTTTCAAACTTGGCTTTGGATTGATTATAAATCAATGTACCTACCAAATCTGCCGGCAGTAAATCTGGTGTGAATTGCAGGCGTTGAAATTTGGTTTGAATCGTGCTGGAAAGCGTCCGTACGGTCAGTGTTTTTGCCAAACCGGGAACACCTTCGAGTAATACATGGCCATTTGAAATCAATCCGATCAGCAGGCGGTCTACCATATATTTCTGTCCCACCACCACTTTGCTGATCTCATTTCGGATTTTCTCTACAAAGGCACTTTCAGCCTCAACTTTTTTATGAATGGCTTCAATTTCTTTATTCATCCATTCTCCTCCAACCTTCGATTTTAACATTTTATCTATATAAGACGACCCTATTAAAAAATAGTTTTACATCTTTCATCAGGCGTTCTGATGTCATGGTATATTGGAAATCTGCTCTTTCAGATGCGTTTTTATATAAGACCAAATTAATTTTCCTTGGATAATTGTCTCTTTCTTTTTTTGCCAGAGAGTGCTTTTGCCTGCGCCTCTTGCATTTTAAGCACCTCTGCGCGGTTGTTCTCAAGAATGGTCTCCACCGTGGTGTATGCTGAATCCAGAGCTGCTTGAGTGGCCTCTTCGCCCGAGAATTTTATAATATCTGCTTCTTTAAAAAACGTTTCACACTTCCGAATCATATTTTCATCCAATTCCAGATGATTGAGCTGATGCAAAAGAGAGTCGGTGGTCGCCTCCATAGCTGGAAATGTAAATTTATCCGCAAGATACCGGCGAAATAGTTTTGATAATTCTGAGAATGCCTCACTGCGATCTTTCGCATCAAGAGATATAGACGTTTTCAATTCCTCCAAATAAAGGTCTTCTATCATTTCACCCAATTCTGTATTCCCATTTGTGGAATCGGTCTGACGCTTCCACAGAATGAAAAATGCTATTCCAGATAAAACGATAGCGCTGCTTATGAGCATCCACCAAGGAAACGAGCGGTCTGTTTTATCTTTTATGGCCGGAAGCACCTCAATACCGATACGTTCTGTTTTTAAAAAATGAGATTCCCCGGTCATGGTATCTTTGTAACGCAGACCCACAGATTCGATATACGCCATACCCATGGTTGTCGGCTGGCATGTATAGCATATCTCTTTGACCGATTTCGATCCATCCGAGCCACCTAAAATATGATTGGCTGAGGCTGTCCCTGTGATCTCCAGATGACTGAGTAAAGGTTCTTCTAATTCTTCAATCTCAATGCGATCCAGATCGCCCTGCCAGGATATCTGAACCGTTAAAGTGACCGGACGGTTCATTGGCACATGATTTGGTGTGACAGCAGCGGCCAAGGTGACGGAAACTTCCGCAGCTTGCGTATTTAAAACGACATCATCCTGCGCGAACAGGAACTGTGTAAAAAGCAGTAACCACCACCGAAAAACGAAACACTTGTTCATCGTTCTGCTCAATCTCCTTTTCATTAAATCAACAAATTCACCCGGGATCCATTCTTGGATGCCGAGCCGGCAACGGGATACTTGTAGTTTGACGATTAACAAAATATTCAATTCATTCGAAAGTCCGAATAATTGAACACAATCCCCTACATGAAACGAGGTTTTCCAAAAAAAGAAAACCTCTAATAAGAAATCATCTCATGTGAGACTGGGATTTATTTCTCGGCAACCTCATCATTCGCCGGTTCTAAATTCATCAATTCGGGAATCTCATTGATGTCTTTTCCCAGATATTTCAATTCCCATTCTACAGAACTGACCAGCTCATGGTTCGGATATCTGACAATAAATTCCTCATACGCATTCCGAGCTTTGCTTGTATCTGCCACATTGTTGGCATAGATAAATCCAATCATGAACTGTGCCTGAGGAGCGAATTTAGTATCGGGATATTTATCAATCAAATTTTCAAAAGTCGATACTGCAGTATCAAATTCCTGCAGACCATTCGCCTGAATTAAGGCGATGTGATAATGGGCTTCCGCACAAAGAGGACTCTTCGAATATTTCTTTGCAACTTTACGAAACGTTTTTATCGCCTCATCAAATTCTCCTTGTTCCTCCAATTGTTTTCCTTTGGCGACTAATTTGTCATCCGGAAGCTGAGCACAGCTGACAATAATCAGTGCTCCTAAAATTAATGCCATCCAAGCCATCCAATGTTTCATATAGCACCTCTTAGAATATGAACAAACTTTTAATTACACTATCATAATTTAGAAATTTAAATATTTTTCACTCGAAAATCAAGGGAATTTCCCTTTACCCCCAATTCAATCCGATCACCGGATTTAATGTCTCCTTTTAACATAGCATTTGCAAGAGGATTCGTGAGCAGACGCTGCAGGGTTCTTTTCAGCGGACGAGCACCAAATGCCGGATCAAATCCGGATGTTGCTAAAAATTCACGAGCTTCTTTAGTCAGTGTCAAATCCACTCCCTGAGATTCGGCTTTTCTCTGAACATATCTGAATTGTAAGTCCACAATCTGCTCGATTTCAGATAACCCCAGGGGATGGAAGACCACAATCTCATCGATTCGGTTGAGAAACTCAGGCGGTAAAGTCTGTTTGAGAAGCAAATCGACTTCATTTTTGATGGATTCATAAATCTGTTGATGATTGGTTTCATTGACTGACTTGGATTTATCCATAATCATCGAGGCACCAATATTCGATGTCATGATCACAATCGTATTCTTGAAATTGACAAGTCGTCCCTGATTGTCTGTCAGCCGGCCATCATCCAGCACTTGAAGAAGCACATTAAATACATCAGGATGGGCTTTTTCAATCTCATCCAACAGTACGACTGAATAGGGTCGTCTGCGCACTGCTTCAGTTAGCTGTCCGCCTTCATCATATCCTACATAACCAGGAGGAGCACCAATCAGACGTGACACTGAGTGACGCTCCATGTATTCCGACATATCGATTCGAACCATGGCATGTTCATCGTCAAAGAGAAATTCGGCAAGGGCCCGGGCCAACTCAGTCTTGCCCACACCTGTAGTACCGAGAAAAATAAATGAGCCGATCGGGCGTGTCTCTTCCTGCAAACCCGCTCTGGCACGCCGAATTGCATCCGAGACCGCTGTCACGGCCTCATCCTGTCCCACGATCCGCTTTCTGAGACGCGGTTCCATATGTAGCAGTTTTTCCCGCTCGCTTTCCATCATGCGCGACACGGGAATACCTGTCCATTTGGCCACAACCATGGCAATGTCTTCCTCATCCACTTCTTCTTTCAACATCTGCCGATCCTTCTGCAAATCAACAAGCTGCTGATTGGTCTGGTTGAGCTTCTTCTCCAAATCGGGCAATTTTCCGTATTTTAGTTCTGCCGCTTTAGAAAGATCACCATCGCGTTCCGCTTGAGACGACTCGGATTTCACCTGCTCTATCAATTCTTTCAGCGATCGAATGCCGGTAATTGTCTCTTTTTCCATTTGCCAGTGAGCGCGCAGTACTTTCGCTTCTTCCTCCAGATTGGCTAATTGTTCAGCGATACCCCTTAACCTTTCTTTTGAAACAGTATCTTTCTCTTTTTTTACAGCTTCCCTTTCGATGGTCAACTGCTTGATTCTGCGTTCGATTTCATCCAGCTCAGCGGGCATTGAATCGATTTCAATACGCAGTTTTGAGGCAGCTTCATCTACCAAATCAATGGCTTTGTCCGGTAAAAATCGATCGCTGATATAGCGATGGCTTAAAGAAGCGGCTTCGACAAGAGCATTGTCCTGAATGCGAACACCATGATGCACTTCATACCGCTCTTTCAATCCGCGGAGTATTGAAATGGTATCTTCAACTGTCGGTTCACTGATTAAAACCGGCTGAAATCGGCGTTCCAGGGCAGCGTCTTTTTCTATGTGTTTGCGATATTCATCCAGTGTAGTGGCACCCACGCATCTCAACTCTCCTCGAGCCAATGCCGGTTTTAGCATATTAGACGCGTTCACAGCACCTTCTGCGGAACCAGCACCCACCAGCGTATGCAATTCATCAATAAAAAGAATAATTTCTCCGTCAGATTCCTGGACTTCCTTCAGCACAGCTTTCACCCGGTCTTCAAATTCCCCCCGAAATTTGGCTCCGGCCACGAGGGCGCCCAGGTCCAGTGCAATAATGGATTTGGTCTTCAAGGTATCCGGGACATCTCCGGTAACAATACGATGAGCAAGACCTTCAGCAATGGCTGTTTTACCCACACCCGGCTCACCAATCAGAACCGGATTGTTTTTCGTACGCCTTGATAAAACCTGCAGGACGCGTCGAATTTCTTCTTCACGCCCAATCACAGGATCCAATTTATTCTGACTCGCAAGATCATTCAAATCGCGCCCGTATCGCTTCAGCGCCTGATATTTCTGCTCAGGATTAGGATCCGTTACCCGCTGATTTCCCCGTAATTCTTTTAAAATTTGAAGCAGCTTCTCATAAGTCGCTCCGGATTTCCTCAGCAAATCGCCAGCAGGAGACGAGGCTTCTGTTAAAGCGAGAAGAAGATGTTCCACACTGATATATTCATCTTTAAGCTGGCGGGAATACTGATTTGCCTGCTCCAGCACTTGATTGGCTGTCTTAGAAAGATAGACCTGCCCCACACCGCCACTCACTTTTGGAAACCGCTTGATCATTTCAGCCAGCTTTTGCTGAACAGAACCTGTCGGAACATCCAGCTTTTTAAACGCGGACTGGGTCAGGCCTTCAGTATCCTGTAAGAGTGCAACCAGTATATGTTCCGGTTCAATTTGCTGCTGCCCGTATTCATGGGTCATCTGCTGTGCCAATTGTATGGCCTGCTGCACTTTAATGGTCATTTGGTCAGGTGAAATCATGGATGCGTCATCCTTCTTTCGTTATCGGATTCTCCGGATGTCTGTTCCTCTTCCTTTACTCCTGCCTGTTTTTTCACAACGACTTCCATAGCTTTTTTCTGATCATGGGTCATTAAGTCTTGAGTGGCACCAAATATAACATTCGTCGGTCCGCCTCCGCCGCTCTGAAAACCACCTGCTGCCACCTTTATAAATAAGGCGATCAATCCGATTGCTAAAACGATCAGTATGACTTTTCCAAGCATCATTAACTTTCTTGATTGTCGTTATTTTTATTTCAGTATCTGTTCACTATTACCTGTACCACCTTGGATTCATCATCCTCGGACTCGAGGCATCAGCCGGTTCAATTGCCAAGCCCTCTCATCTGTGAACAGTTGAATATTCTTCCATTGCTGCTCTTTCTCTTTAATGCCTTTTCACTCTCAAACTACTTCAATCGGAATCTCACGCGGCTTCAACTGCTCATATCTCGGCAATTTTAATATTAAAACACCATCTTCAAATTTGGCCGTAATTTTGGCGGCATCGACAGCATCGCTCATTTTAAAAACCCGGTAATAATTACCCGACTCTATCTCCCGATGCACATATGTATTAAGATCTGTCGCTGCATCGGCCACTTTTCCATAAATAATCAATTCACCATCGGCAAACTTAACATCCAGATCCGTTTTCTTGACACCCGGCATGTGTGCCTTCAGCACATACTCTTCACCGGTATCAAATATATTGACTGCCGGAGGTACCAAATTTCCGGCTTCCCACTCTTTTTCAATATTGGCCGTCATCACCACTCCTTATTTTTCATCATCAACCACTTCGTAGTCCGCATCCTGTACATTTTTATCTTCATCACCGCCAGCTTCGGCCTTCTGATCCTGTGCTTCCGCACGGGGCTGTCCCTGTTGGGCATCACCGGCCTGCTGATACATTTGCGGTGCAATCTCTTGCCATACCTGATTCAATGCATCAGTTGCAGAGCGCAGTTCATCGACATTGGAACCCTTCTGTGCTTCCTTCACACGACCCACTGCAGCTTCCAGTTTTCCTTTCTGGTCTGCACTCAGTTTATCTCCAAATTCTTTCATGTTTTTTTCAGTCTGATAGACCAGCTGATCCGAAGAATTTTTCAGATCCACTTCTTCTCGGTGTTTTTTATCTTCCGCAGCATGCGCGCTGGCGTCATTCACCATTTTATCTATCTCATCTTTGGTCAGGCCGCTGGAAGCTTCGATTCGGATGCTCTGCTCTTTTCCGGTGGCCTTATCTTTTGCCGATACATTGAGAATGCCGTTGGCGTCAATATCAAAAGTGACTTCGATCTGCGGGATGCCCCTGGGTGCAGGAGGAATGCCATCGAGATGAAACCGGCCAATGGTCTTATTATGAGTGGCCATTTCCCGTTCACCCTGAAGCACATGAATTTCCACTGATGTTTGATTATCTGCAGCTGTTGAAAACACTTCACTCTTTCGGGTGGGAATGGTTGTGTTCTTTTCAATCAGTTTGGTAAATACTCCGCCCAATGTTTCTATTCCCAAGGAAAGTGGTGTCACATCCAGAAGCAGAACGTCTTTTACATCGCCACCGAGAACGCCCCCCTGAATAGCCGCACCGATAGCTACCACTTCATCAGGATTGACGCCTCTATGGGGTTCCTTGCCAAAAATTTCCTTGGCGATTTCCTGAACTTTTGGAACACGTGTCATTCCACCGACAAGCACAACTTCATTGATATCTGAAGCAGACAGACCGGCATCCTTTAATGCCATGCGACACGGATTGACGGCACGTTGAAACAAGTCATCACAAAGCTGTTCAAATTTAGACCGTGACAAGCTCATATTTAAATGTTTCGGACCCGTATCTGTAGCCGTAATAAATGGCAGATTAATCTCTGTTTGTGTCGCGGAAGAAATCTCGATCTTCGCCTTCTCTGCCGCTTCTTTCAAACGCTGCAACGCCATGGGATCTTTTGATAAATCGACACCCTCTGCCTTTAAGAATTCATCGACCATCCAGTCAATGATTCGCTGATCAAAATCATCGCCCCCCAAATGTGTATCTCCATTGGTAGATTTGACTTCGAAGACACCATCACCCAGCTCAAGAATGGAAATATCAAATGTGCCGCCTCCCAAATCAAAAACAGCAATTTTTTCATTCTTTTGCTTATCCAAACCATAAGCCAGAGAAGCCGCCGTCGGCTCATTGATAATCCGTTTGACCTCCAGACCGGCAATTATGCCTGCTTCCTTTGTGGCCTGTCGCTGACTGTCATTGAAATAAGCAGGTACGGTAACAACCGCTTCAGTGACTTTCTGTCCCAGATAATCTTCCGCTGTCTGTTTCATTTTCTGAAGCACCATAGCAGAAATTTCCGGCGGAGAATATTCTTTGTCTTCTATTTTAATCCGGGCTACATTGTTTTTCCCCTTGACAACTTTATAGGGGACTTCATCAATTTCGTTTTTAACTTCATCATACATACGCCCCATAAACCGCTTAATCGAAAAAATTGTATGTTCCGGATTCGTAATCGCCTGCCGCTTGGCTGGTGCACCGACAAGCCTGTCACCATTCTTTGCAAACGCCACCATAGAGGGTGTGGTTCGCTGTCCTTCTGCATTGGGAATAACCACTGGCTCACCGCCCTCTAAAACAGCCACACATGAATTGGTGGTTCCCAAATCAATACCAATAATTTTACCCATCGTATTTTTCCTCCTTATATCATTTATTTACTTTCTTCGGATGTTTTTTCTGATATATCCTTTTTCTTTGTCTCTGTCTTTTCAGGCTTGGATGAGTGAGAGACAGAATTTTTTCTTTTATAATCTGTGATATAAAATCCGCTTCCTTTAAAAATCAAACCAGCGCCCGATCCAATTTTTCGCTGAACCTTGCCCTGACACTTCGGACACATTTTCAATGGTTCTTCGGTAATATTTTGAAATGCTTCAAATTCATATCCACACGCTTTACACACATAATCATAGGTTGGCATAATTTGTCCCTCCCGGTTAATTATATTTTTTTATACAGCCTGTTTCTGCTTATTGGTAACCTGTATCGTCACCAGCTGATCCCCCCGTTTTCCTGCCTGTCCCATACCCATATGTGGAATTCGCAATGTAGTACCACTCTTTGTTCCTGGCGGAATTTTCAGGCGGATTTTATTCCCATGAACAGTCTTGACCTGAAGTATCGTCCCTTCATCCGCCTGACCGGGATTAATGCTTACAGTACAATGAATATTGCTTCCCCTCGGCTGGAAAAACCGGTGAGATTTGATATGGACTGTCACATACATATTGCCTGGCGGCAATCCGGAAGGATCTTTCTGCCCCTGACCCTTCAACCGAATCTGCTCTCCCTCTGAAATACCGGCCGGAATATTGACTGTATAATTTTTTTGCACTTTTGCAATCCCCTTCCCCTGGCATCGGCGGCAGGGATTATCGATAATATGTCCCTTCCCATAACAACGTGAACAAATTTGCTGTGAAGCACCGAAAAGGGAATGATTGCCGGAAATCTTGCCTTTTCCACGGCATTGCGGGCATGTCTTCACTGTTGATCCCGGTCTGGCACCGCCACCTTCACAAACGGGACAGGTATCCTCCTTTTTTACTGTAAACGAGACCCTGCCCCCCTGAACAGCTTTTTCTAATGGCACTGATAATTCGACATGAATATCTTTCCCCCGAGCGGGTTGTGACCGTGACTGTTGAAAAGGATTCGAGCCACCGAAAAACTGGTTGAAAATACCTCCCAGGTCTCCCATAAAATCAAAACCTTCAAAGGAAAATCCACCCGGACCTCCGGATTTTCCGGTACGGTAAAAAGATCCGAAATCGTAATTCCGCCCCTTAAATCCGCCCCCGCCGCCGAATCCGTACTTTCTCATCTGATCATATTCAGACTTCTTCTGAGGATTGCTCAGTATATTATATGCTTCTGAAATGGCTTTGAATTTGTTTTCAGCCTCCCGGTTTCCGGCATTGATATCCGGATGATACTGCTTGGCCAGCTTTCGATAGGCTGATTTGATCTCCTGAGCTGAAGCATTTTCTCCAACGCCTAAAATTTTATAATAATCCTTGACTTCCATCAGTCAGATTCTTCCGCTGATTTCAGTTTGGCTACCTTCACACGACTCGCTCTTAACAAATTGCCGTGAAACTGATATCCTTTTTGCCATTCTTCTAATATGACTCCCTCTTGCTGAGGATCTTCGACTTCCTCAACAGCAATCGCTTCATGAATATCCGGATTAAATATCCGGTCCAGCGCTTCAATAGATTCCAAACCTTCATTGGACAGAATTTTCTTCATTTTCTGCGTGATCATCTGAATCGCTTCCACCGGGCATTGATGATCTTCCTGATGATGCATGACCAGGAGATCCAGATCATCCAATACGGGAAGCAGGTGAGCAATTAAATTCCCTTTAATGAAAGCAGACAGCGATTCTTTTTCTTTCTCTGTTCTTTTTTTATAATTGGTAAACTCTGCCTGCAGCCGTTGCAGGTGTTCAACATAAACCTCGGACGACTCCTTTTCCTCTTTTTTTTCTATCTCGGTCTCCGTTTGTTCATCATTGATGGGAATCGAGATGGCCTTTTTATCTTGATCCATATTCATATCAGCTGTTTAACCTTTTTCAATAATCCCTTGTTTTCAGTTATTTTATACGAAACGTATAAGTGTTATAGTAATGCCCTTCATTTATTTCGTTTTATGGTTTATGACATTGCAAGAGATATGCCATCTCGATAATATTAATATATATTGATTATAAACATATACTTATAATTATTTAAAAAAAGCCAACAGACTTGTGCCGATATGCCCTAATTTATGCCCTTTTGGCTTATCTGCTCCATTCTAAGGTCATAATGACATAAAAAAGGGACAGATTTGCATCTGTCCCTTTTTATCATTCCGCTCTTTTAAATATTGATCAATCGAATACACAGCCAAATCAATATAATAATGATGTCACAGACATCCCTTTGTACAAATTTATTCAGGAAGCTTTATAAAAGCATGTACCTCCCTCGAACCACGTTTTAAATAAAAAATAACAACGTCTCCTTTTTTAAATTTCTTGATTGCCTGACGATAATCCGATACATTTTTAATAAAGATGTCTTCAATCCTGAAAATTAAATCTCCGCGGACAATTCGTCCTTCTTCAGCTGCACTGAACCTTGTAACATCCGTCACCAAAACACCTTCTTCATCTTCGTAATCATCATACCGTGAACGAATTTCATCTGTAAGATTCTTGACCTGCAATCCCAGTTTGGGCAAATTTTCATCTTCAGAATGCACGGTGCTCTCTTTACCCATATCTTTCTGGCCAAGGGTCACTTTAATCTGTTTTTTATCTTTATCACGAATAATGGTCAATACGACCACATCACCCGGATTTTTCAGAGCAATATAGTTTTGAACCTGATTGGGAGCCTCCATATTTTTACCGTCGACTTTTAATAAGATGTCCAGAGATTTGAGACCGGCTTTTTCAGCAGGACTGTCTTCCATCACCTGATCGATCAAAACACCAGTGGGACGTTCCAATCCATATCGCTGGGCTATTGCTTCAGAAACAGGATACATACCGATTCCAAGATAGGCACGTGTAACATACCCCTGCTCTACCAGATCATCCATCACTTTTTTTGCAAGATTTATAGGCACGGCAAATCCATAGCCTTGATATCCTCCTGTTTTAGTGGCAATGGCCGTATTGATTCCTACGACTTCAGCGCGCAAATTCACCAACGCTCCTCCGCTGTTCCCAGGATTAATGGCTGCATCTGTCTGGATAAAATTCTCAATCGCAAAAGACCCTCCATCTCGGTTGGCATCTTCGTCTCCGATGATGTCAATATTCCGGCTCTTGGCACTGACGATACCGGCTGTAACTGTCGATGTCAATCTTAACGGATTTCCCACAGCCAGCACCCACTCTCCAATTTCCAATTGATCTGAATCTCCTAACAGCGCCGCCGGAAGGTCGTCACCCTTTATTTTAATCACAGCAATCTCGGTAAGCGGATCTGTACCCACAAGCTCAGCATCAAACGACCGCTTGTCATAAAGAGTCACTTTCATATCTTCCGCATCCCGAACCACATGATGATTTGTTAAAATATATCCGTTTTTACTGACAATCACGCCTGAACCCAATCCCTGCAGCCGTTGTTCCTGCTGAGGGATTTCCCGTCCGAATAAATCCCGAAAAAACGGATTTAAAAAATCATCTCCACTATGTTTAACAATTTTTGATGTGGAGATGCTCACCACTGTAGGCAGAATCGCTTTTGAGACCTGGGTAAATGCTTTTGCAGTTTTATTCAGTTCAACATCCGTATTCACAGCATTGTACGAAGCTTCCAATGATATATGCTTTGCTTTTTCCGAATTATGCGAAGGCACCATCCATCCCAATTGGGTCGATATGACAACGCCAATCAAAGCGCCGACCACAATCAATCCACCCACTGAAATCCATTTAGATCGTGATACAGACATGATATACCTCCTGATATTATATATTATTCTCTCGTATTTCGCAGAACCAGCAACCGAATTAACTGAAGAACAGCGACTGCCGTTGCAGCCACATAAGTTAATGCCGCAGCATTTAAAACTTTTTTCGCATCTTTGACCTCCTCTGCTGCCAAGTAGCCACGGTTTTTTAATATCGCCAGTGCATGACCACTGGCATTGAATTCCACAGGTAAAGTAATCAATTGAAATAACACAGCCCCGCTAAACAATACAATTCCTACATCGAAAAGCATGGGAAGCGACATAATCAATCCAATAAAGATCAGGGGGAATGCCATTTTCGATCCAAATCCGACAACAGGAGCAATCGCTCGACGAATTTGAAAAGGCTGATAGGCCTTTTGATGCTGAACAGCGTGACCAACTTCATGAGCAGCCACACCCAGTGATGCCACGGATTTGCTTCTGGCCACTCCTGAAGAAAGACGAAGCACATAAGACCTCGGATCGTAATGGTCAGACAATTCCCCTCCGATTTCTTCGATCGTGACTTGATGCAATCCGTGATCCTGCAACAATCGCTTTGCCAATTCAGCACCCGTCATTCCGGATGCGGCATTCACTTTACTGTATCTGTTAAACGTGTGCTTCACTTTAAACTGGGCCCATACAGACAGAATAATTGCCGGAATCAGAAAAAGTAGGGTCGGATCATATAAATAATACATCATCTTCTCCGTCAATCATAGTCGCTCATTGAATCTATATTGTATTACGAGATTCATGAACTTCAGGTTCCTCAATTTGTATTAGCAGCCCTCGCTCCATCATCAGTATCAGACGAAGAAAAAGAAAAAAAGTTTTACACTGACTGCTTTGTTATCGTTGGAATTGATGGACAGGAATCAACGGTACAATACTGTATTCAGAAACAAAACATTCGAATCAAATAAAAAATAGGGTTCAATAGACGGTTGGATACTATAAAACGATACAGAGATGCAACGGAATTAAAAATAAAAAGCGAGATTGACACCATTCAATGTGCCGCTTACTTTAATTTTACCTATCGGCACCTTGATTTCCATAGGCCGGATAGCAATATAAAGAGAACCGACGCTCACAATGCTTGAAACAATGCCGGCAGCCATCGCATTCTTCTGATCACTGGTATTGATGGTCCCATCGCCTTCACCAGCTTCCTCAAGTTCTTTCTCTGCTTCTTTATGAATACGATTGTATTCCTGAAACCGGTTCACTGCATAAGCCCCGGAAGCGATGCCTAATACGGCAAATGGAAGAAATGGTCGGCGAACCTGCATATAATAACGTTCGCCGGTGATAAGATTGATCACCTGATTGTCGCGATAAATTCGGGCAATATTCTTTTGAAAAATGGCAATTGTGCTGCCCTGTTCGGTTTTCATAACAAAGGCTTTGCCCTTTTTGGTATTCTGAACTTTCACAATTTTTCCACGATATTTTGTCCCTTTTCGCGTCTCAAGAATATCCAGAGCAAAGGTATTTGTAACAATAATCAGCAGTAAAAAACATCCGAGCCAATTGTGTTTCATTGAAATATTCCTCTTCTGTTCGGTTCAATGGAAGACGATCCATTAAATATAATTTGAGATCTGCTTTTAATGTATGTATTCAAAAATAATATTCAGACACTCCGGTGTCGTCTCCACAGTAAAATGCCAATTGAAATGAACAGGACCTCCTGGTCAAGAATGAATAATTAATTGCATAAAATATGCCAAAATAGTGATTCACATCCTCAAAATCGAAAAGAATGACTTCAGATCCATTCATGACTGTTGTAACGATTCATCAAATCACCTTTTCAGCATATTTCTTCATTGTTTTTATTAACATATGTTATTTAGGAAACGAACCATTCCGGTTCGTATTCTATCGTTTCCGTAAAAGTAAAATTGAAATCCGACGATTCAAATAACGGCCCACCGGTGTTGTGTTATCTCCCAATTTCACCTGACCGTAATTTTGCAATTTAACAATCAGGGGTTGCTTCTCCCCATATCCAACCGGCGATTCGATGCGTCGGCGTATATCGGCATACTGATCGGGATATGTCTGTCTCACCTTTTCAAGAAATGCACGAGTGAAATTGCGCGCCCGTCGTCTGGATAACCGGGCGTTTACACCCTCCGGACCGATGACACAGGCATGTCCTTCGAATCGCAATGTTAATTTAGTATCTTCCGCCATCTCGTTGACCAGATCCAGCATACGGTCCCAATAAAATTGATAGACCGGCTCGATCTTGCCAAATTTTGCGGCACCGAAAACTTCCTGTCTGCGTATTGTCCGGCGCTCCCTGAGAAAAATACTGTCCATCGGTGTATAAAATTGTCGGCCTAATGTATCTTTAACAATGGCCTGAAAAGAATACCACTGATTTCTCGGAACCAGACGATTATTTTGATCCGAACCATCCCACCATAAATTCACCACAATGCTGTCAGAAAATGGCGGATCGTCTGATTCATATATCACAATCCGGTTTTTTCCTATAAATAAATGATCAACGAATCCCGGTGAGACCATACGTACTTGAAATGGAATACGGTCTTTTACTGAAGTATCAACCGCAACAGAAATCGGCATAAACAAGGTTTCTTCAAAAATCTCATCGGTTTCAAATCGAACAACCCGGTTTTGCGCAATCACCCTCTCGGCATCTTCAGGAGTCCGATGCCGGTTATTGGTATGTATCACCTTGTCATGGTTGGTTACGATACGCAATTGGTCTTCCGGCACGCCCATCCGAATCAGTTGATCTTGAACCGATCTGGATCTCTGATCAGCCAAAGCCGGGGATCCATTGTCACTGGCAGCGTCAATATATCCATAAATCCTTACATGTGTTTGCGGATTGTCCTGCAAACGTTGACTGAGGACACTGAGGAATGGTTCAAGTCCGGTTGTATTCGTATAGTAATTCGGATCAACTTCGTAGGAATTCGGCTCAAAATAGACTTCGGAAACAATCGGGATATCTGTTGAATCATAATCTGTGGTCACGACTTCAACTGCGTCGGGTACCAAAAGCTGCCCTTTTGGAATGGAACAGATCAGTTCCTGAAATAAATTATTGTATTTCTGAAACTCAGCTACTGTAGAATCAGCATCCACCATCATTTCAATAATATGCGGTCCGTTATTGGAAGTATTCCATGAAATTTGAAATGTCGTATCCTCACCGGCTTCCAATCCGGATATCTGAATATTGGTCAACAATGAATCATCCGGCCAAAGTAAATCCGGATGCACATATTTGTCTTTCAGCCAGCAACGGAATGGTCCGGACGGTTTATCGCCCTGGTTAGAAATGGTAAAAAGAAATATCCCTTGCTCCGGTGTTGTGGAAATCCAGGGGACATGACGGAACTGAAAATCCGAAACCAGCAAATCCGCTGTCGGCACGATAATTTGTCCTACTTTTTCTTTGCCCCATTTGGCCAGACGGGCATGATCACCCAAATCACAGGCAGCCACTGCCCAGTAAAAAACATCTCCCGGATTGGCGTCCATTAAATAGAATGTATCTGTCAATGTCTCCACAATAAGCAGGGAATCCTGTAATCCCGATTTCCAAAATGCATGATAATCTCGTTCCACCAATTGAATCGTCTGATTAATACGGCCCCGCTGCCGATCGACTACCAAAAGATACTTGACTTCATCAAAAGGATCGGGATCGTAAGCCTCTTCCCATGTCATTTTTACCCGGCTTGTATTCATGGTTTCAGTATGAACTTCTTTTGCTTCTTCGAGTCGGAACGGTTCCGGTGCCAATGGATAATGAGAGATTGCACCACGATACGTATGGTGAAGAACATCTCCATAATTCATTGTCGCGAGATCAATTGCAAATGCATCGCTGAATCTCGAAGGAAATCCCAGAACATGATTCATAACATCATCCCAACGAAATCCCAAACCGATACTGAAGTCCCCCAAATTATCATCGTTCCATCGATATCCGGCCCGTGCCCCCAGAAGATCCATCCACCAGACCTCGGTTCCAAACGCCCATTGAGAAGGCCAGCCGATAACCTGACTCCAATCAGAAGCCAGAAGCACTCGCCAGTGTCGATAGGTACCCAGCAGACATGAGAGGCCACCTCGATATGTACGTGGCAATCTTGTCTGTTCGGTATCAAACGTCATACTGGCACCCAGATTGGCGACCGAAAGACCGGCAGAAATATAACCGTACCGAAACCATTTGCCAATTCGGAACCGGGGGGATCGAAATAAAATACCGATATCTGTGGCCACTCCTGTGGCCGAGTAATCAGCCAAATGACTCTGAATCACTTTGGCATGAGCCCCAATTGCAACCGTGCGGTGAAGCCAATCCAATCGTTGTCCCAATGACAGTCCAGCAACCAGATGATTGGCCGATACAGGTGCCTCCTGACCACCTGTGGCATCCCAGGAAGGCATTCCTACATAACTGCATGAAATACCGAGCCCTGTTTTATGACTCCCCAGCATACGAATTTGTTTGCCAAATGAAAAACTGGCCTGATATACGTCCTCGAACCAGCGGTTATATCCTACTGACCACTGCCAGCGCCGAAGATGGCCCAGACCTCCGGGATTCCAGTACAATGTATAGATATCGTCTCCCACACCGGCAAACACATTGGCCATACCTGCCTGCCTGGCGCCCACACCAATTTTTAAAAAGGGCAATCCCACACCATCCTGGGCACGCAGCCAGGCAGTCATGAGGATAAGAGGTAATGCGATTCGGAATACAGTATGATGGATTTTCATGAATCCCCCTCTTTAACGCACCACAATAAATTTATGAACCTTCCTGACATCTCCGGAATGCAGCACTGCCAGATAAACACCGGACCCAACACGGTATTGATACTGGTTTCTTCCGTCCCACTCCGCCTCATTCCATCCGGCCAGACAAGGGCCATCCACAATTGTGTTTATATATGTGCCCGCCAAATCATAAATCGCAATTTTCGTATGACGGTTGGTACTCAAACGAAATCGTATTCCCAAGGTTTGATTCCGGGAATCACTGAATACATTACGATCCAGCCAGAAAGCATTGCCGCTTTGCAATTGAACCGATGCGGTATCAAAATAGGAGGCTTGCCAATCGTCAACGGTTTCGAGAATCACTATAAATTTCTCTTCCGGATTGTTATTGCGCATTCGGGTATCCTCAAAAGCCGGACGCACCAGGACCGTATCTCCCGGATCTAATTTCTGGTTCAGAATAAAATCTTGAGCATAATCATCGATGGTCGATCCATCTTCAAATTGAATGCTCAGGGACCAGTATCCCGGTTCAATTTCTATAGGGCTCACAACAAATACCTGAACAGAATCCCCGGGCTCGCTCTGCCCTGGTGTGACAATGAGACTCGGATTCTTTGGAATATCTCCTACAGCATACAAAGTGACTTGGTCAGTATTGTTGTCAAGATCGCCATCACGATCGCATTTCACAGTAACCGTGTTGATTTCCTCTTCAACCCATGGTGGCATCAACGAATCCACACGGCATGTATAATGATACTGAACCTGACTGTTATACCCATCCAGGGCATCCAGCTGCCATGACAGGGTATCACCCTGATATGTATAGGGTGTCTTCTGCTCATCAAACTCCAATAATGAAAGATCAGAAGCAAGGATGTCCTGTATTTCAAGTGAATGAGAGGGCAGTTTGCCTCGATTGGTCAAAGTGACTGTATAATAAACAACTTCACCGGGATCCGCATACCATAATGAATCTTCATTTTCAACCCTGAGAGAATCAGACTGAACCCTTTTTTGAACAACGACATCCGGCAGTGTTACAACGCATGCGGCTGTATCGTTTCGTGCTACTCCCCAGATGTCCACTGTTTGAAAAATAATTCGAACGGTCTCTTCGGCTTCTGTTGTACGCTGCTCAGTATCAGTAAAATCCGGCTGAATTCGGATCGCCTTCTCGGGAACCAGAGCACTGGCGGATATGAAAGCATCGGCATATGTATCACTGACTGTGCCATCACCATATATCACTTTCAAATCCCAGGAAGCGACAGTAAAGGGAGTAAGTACAGCAACTTCGACCGAATCATACGGATAAATTATTTCAGGAGAAGCTTCTATACTTGGCTGTGCAGGTGCAATTCCGACAGCTGTCACTGTATCATTTACGGTATTGTTCACTGATACGGCGTCATCTGCGCTGTAAACCGAGGCGCTGTTGATCAGTTGTACATCCCAGGGCGGCATCATACTGTCAACGCGGCAGGTATAGCTCCAGGAGAGGGAGGCATTATGCCCATTCAATCGAGCAATTTGCCAAATCAGCGTATCTTCCTGAACATCAAATAAAGAACGTGTCGTATAAAGCCAGTTTAAATATTGAGGAATGACATCTTTCACTTCGATGAATGTGGCCGGCATTTCACCATGATTTTGAATCGTGATTGTGTACTTCACCGATCCCTCTGGATAAACATACCATGAAGTATCTCCATGCGCAGTACTCATAGAATCTCCAACCGCCTGTTTTGTTATAGACAAATCCGCGGCTGAAAGGGGAATATATTGAATTGTATCCCGATCGGTATCATTTAAGGGATTTTCATCTTCATTGGCTGACAATGCAATACGGGATTCAAGATCTATTTCGACAAGTTGAGACAGCGTATCAACAAAACAGCGATATTTAAAACGCGCAGCCTCACCCACAAGCAGGCTGTCAATACTCCAGGTCAGCCGGTTTGGGTTTGCAGTCACATCAGCGAATGAGACGGATTCGGGAATCAGGTTGCCGGGCAGACTGTCTTCCAGCGATATATCAGACATAATAAAATCGCCTTTATTGACAACATGCACCTGAAACCATACACTGTCTCCCGGCTGTACTGTCCACACTGTATCGCTGTTGTCAATCTGGTAGAATTCTGAATAAAGCGCCTTCTCAACCGACACATCATAAATCCCTTTGGGTGCCCGATAGTAGCCGGTATCCGCCGCTGAATATCCAAAAGCATCAACATCCAGCTCTAATTGACGCCAGGACAAATTTTTAAGCGTATCTGAAGAGGTGTGATGGAGCACATAAAAATTCCTGAGTAATCGTTCTGCATCTTCCAATCTTTCTTCAAGAGAATTCATGTCCTCGAAAGACCAGTAATATCCGCCACTCTCCAAAGCTGCATCATTAAGGACGGAAGCATCGGCTTGATCATGAAGACCCAATAAATAAAGAGGAACGCTCAATTCCTGAGCATGGGAAATGACATCATCCATGGTTGCACTGCTGCCCTGATCATTCCCCCCGATCACTGCCATCACGCCGTTTCTTTGTGAACGCTCGGCCGCCTGATCGACAGCAGCGGTCAAATCATCCCACAAATGCAGGCCACTGCCGTATGTCAAGCCCTCAATGGCTTGCCTGATCATATCTTGACTGGCTGTAAAAGATTGAACCGTGCTGACGGATTCACTTCCGGCCATGACACAAATACGGTCATTGCTTTGCAGCTGCTCTGTGACTGTAACCAAAGCCGGCTTGATCATCTCCAGCCAGCCGGAAGGGACACCCCCCGTACTCACCATCAGTACCCATGAAGCGCTGCTGTTCAAAAATTCTGTGACCTGGATTCCTGGCCTCACATCGGATTCAGAGGGATAACCGGGGACATCACGATATCTTTCATGCAAAGAAATCCAGATGTCACCGACAGAAGTCCCCATGGATGTATTGTCTTCGAGGCCACTCCAGGTTTCAGCGCTGGAAAGTCCATGAACAGGATAAACGTTCTGATCATAGACATTGACTGTGGTCAACAGATCCTCGGGAAATTTTGCATGAACCTCCCGCATCGTATCCTGAAAGTTAATGTCACTGATTTGAACACCAAGATCAGAAATTCTTACACTCAGCGTACAAACATCCGTGTTATTGGCTTCATCTAATTCCTGAATGCTTTGATCTACGTCCGCACGAACGAGAATCTGATAATCGCCGACCTCGGAAAAAGAGACAGTGCCTGTCACTGTGGTTGGAACGCCAATATTCAGCGATTGAATCGTATCATAATCCACAACCTGTCCCTGATACTCAAAACTGACCCGAAAGGGCAGATCATCATGCGCATTGCCCTCATTCACGATTGTCGCCTGTAACTGGACTCGCTGAAACGGAGAAGCGATTTGATCAGGAGCAATACAATCTACTCTGAAATCTGGCCAGCCGTATCCATTTAAAACCGCCTGATCCTCCTGAATGGTAAATGCAGAATCTCCATAAAGTTGAACATGATTGGTCAAGATGGTCGATTGCATCGGCATAATTGAACCCAGTTTGGCCTGATACTGAATCTGGATTGTTGCTCCGGCTTCCAGACGGGGGATACTCCAGCCGACTTGATGTTCATTCAAATAATCCAGTGTAACGATGTCATCCATTACCATATCAGTTGATAATACAGTAAGCGAATCATCCAGTGTGTCGATGATCTGAATTTCAGGATAAGCGCCCAATCCCCGGTTTTCGAGTTGAATGGTAAAAAAAGCAGTATCAGACGCCATTGAATACCAGGACTGTCCGCCTGGATAATAGACGACCGAATCTGTCATCACAGATTTTGAAACACGCACATCTTTGGGATAATAGGGCACAAAATATTTTCCACGACCGGTCCCGCCTTTCCAAATATCCACAACTTCCACTTCAATCTGCCGCCATGTTCCATTGTGAAATGGATCCGGGCTCATATGGCGCATAATATAATAACCCCGTAATTCGCCGTAAATTTTAAGAAAAATCGGATCCAGACGTTTGGCAGTCTGACCATAATAATATTTTCCGCTGGTTTGTCTGGCAAGTTTTCCCAGAACGTCTTCATCAATGCCACCACCCAGGCCAATGACATATAATTCAACATTTTTTTCATTGGCATGCTCAATCACTTCTTCAAGTGTTGTTTGATTATAACTGCTGGGGTCATTTTTACCGTCCGTATAAATTACAGCAACCCGGCGACCCTTTTGATATTGAAGATGATTAATGGCTGTATCAATGGAACAATAAAGAGAAGTGCCGTAACGTTTTACAGTTGAATCGGTAATGGCCGCTTTCAGCAGCACTGTATCCTGTGTTATTGTCTGACATATTTTTACTTCATCACTGAACTTGATGATGCCAAGCGGATCACGTCCATTGATTTCACGTACAAGGTCAAGCGTCGCTTCTTCAAGAACTCCGACATCATCCATACTGTTACTGTAATCCATCACCAGCATGAGAGATAAATCATAGTCATACATTCGTACTTCAGTGATGCCAAAATAATCTGGATTGGAGTGCAAATCGGGATTTTCAGGAACGGAATTGTCTTCCACGTGATATTCAAGTGCGTTCCGCCAGGCCTCTTTGACATATTGACCGTTGTCTGTGATATCATAGAGTTTCAACCAGCGATCGCGGGCAGCCAGTTCAGGAACCCAGTGATAGTTTTCATCATATACTTTGAACCGACTCAATACATAATATGGAAATGATGCAGTCACATCTTGAAAGGTTGTGGTTTCATCTATCCACACAGTATCGACCTGAACTGTTAACAGGTTAGGTAAAGCCGATGCAGGTGCCGGCAGAAGAATGAGGCTGATACTGATACCGGCAAATACGAAAAAGGAGCCTTTGCGAAATTTCGCTTGTCGCACGCTCCTCTGACTGCGATTGTACATGACCCCCCCTAAGGTAAATGATAACTGCAGTCACTTATTCGTTTAATAAATGTTATGTATTAGATAATAATCAATTTATGCAAAAATGTCAAGTAAAAAACTGTTTCATTGTGAAACAGTTTTGTTAATCTCCCTCATAGTACATCATTGATGATCGACTGAAGTTGCAGAGCGCGATGATGCCATGTATGATGTTGTTTGACAGATTCAGCCGCAGCTTTACCGATATTTTTTCTCATAGAGGTATCTCTTATCAGCTGACCAATACTCTGACAATATTCTGACAGATTTCCCGGCTCACATAACATACCATTTCTTTGATGCTCTATGATTTCAGCGATTTGACCAATCCGGGAAGCGACAACCGGTTTGCCACAGGACATATATTCATATATTTTTACCGGGGAATAATAAAAAAACGGTAAAGCCGGATAGGGAGCCAGAACGATGTCCATTGCGTGAATCAGCTCAGGAATTTTATCATGCCTTGCATACTCAATCATACGCACCCTGTGACTCATATTTTGAGATTGTACGAATTGCTGCAATTGAGAATGGCCCGGCCCCCCTTTACCCACCAGCAAAAAAGCAGCACGGGGATACCGGATTAAAAGGGTATTCATCAAAGCTTTTAATTGTTCCACACCATGCCACAACTGAAAAGATCCGATAAATCCGATAACCACCTCATCATCGAATCCCAGAGTCTTTCGCATGGTGTCATTCAGCGGTCCTGCATGAAACCGTGACGGATCCGCACCATTGGGAATCACTTCCAAATGATCCGGCGGCAGTCCTCTTTCAACATAATGCTTTTTCAACTGATGCGACACGCAGAATCCCTTTTTTGCTTTCCGGATAAATTCCAGTTCCAGACGATCCAAAAGTGAATACGGCAAATAATAGGATTTTAAGAAATTCCGAATCTCATACATTACCGGACTGTCCACTTCAGCGATATAGGGCAGCTTAAACTGGCGAGACAGTACCAGGGGTGAAAATACATTGCTCTCCAGTCTGGCGATTAATACATCCGGTTTATTTTTCTGAAGGATTGAATATTCTTCGCGAAGGTAGTTTAAATTCCGAATAATCTGATTCGGCTGATGCAGATATTTATCCAACCGCTGTTTCAATATAAATCGATATTTTTGACGGCCGGTAGCTTCATCTGCCTCTCTTTCTTTTCTCCAGTAAATGTTGACCGAATGACCCAGATCTTCCACTGCCCGAAAAAGTTCAATGGCTTTAATGGTCGATCCCAGTGAAGCGCCATACAAGTCATAAAGATAATTAAAATAGGCAATCTTCATTCATTTGCTTTCTGATGATATCGATTGATTGAAAAAGAGATTGAGTATTGAGTTTGAAGACACACAATCGTTATTGCTTTTCATAGACTAAAATATCCTGTGCAAAATCTGTCCCCGGATAATCGATGGTTATCTGAACATCCCGCCAGGGTCCCAGGATCGGCTCACCGATTCTCAAGCATCCGGCTTCTTGAAATATACGATCAAAAAAATGCAGATAATATCCCACTGATTTCTCGGGAAAACTTTTCTGAAACAGACAATACTCATCGAATTGATATGGAAAAGAGATCCCATATCCCTCTGTTCCTATATCCATTACAAATGTGGTAAACAAACAGCGTCCCCCGGCTTTCAGCATACGGCCGATCTCATGAACATAATTGGCCACTGTATCGGAAAGCATATGAGTAAAAACAGAGGTTAAAAATATGACATCAAATTGTGATCGCTTATAAGGAAAACGATAATCTTTGGCTTGAATTTGACCCTCTGGATTGTATTCCTCACTGTAAATATTCATTAAATCAAAGTGATATTTATTTTGAATCAGCGTTTTGTTTTTTCTGCAATCCTCAAGGGAAATTTTTTCAATATCCATCCCTGTATACTTACCATCCTCCAAATAATCCGTAAGCGCCAAAGCCGCCCTTCCGGTCCCGCAACCAATTTCTAAAACGTCACTGTCCGGTTTCAGGTTTGCATGGTTCTTCAGTATGGCTTTAAAGAACTGGCCGGTCCTGACATATTGCACTCCTCCAAATTCATTGCGAATTCCTGTCGACCGGACCCGTATCGAAAGTTTCGGTAATCTTCCATATCCACGAAAAAACCGACAAACCGCATCAGCAGGATCTAAACAGATTAATATAAATCGGATAACAGGATGTTTCCAGGTCACTCCCTTAAACAGTCTTCTTAACCAGATAAACGATGCGCCCATTCCCTTGAATCCTCCAATCATTCAATACAAAAGAGATCAAATCATTTCTCGATAGATATAAAAGGCATTTTCCTCGGATATATTGTCATCTATTGGCAAGTAAAATCGGAGTATTAAAAATACGAGTGCTTATCATACTGGGGTCTGTTTATGATCCATTTCTATCACTATGCAATATCATATTATTCATTTTCGACCAACAATAAGATACGCTGTTGTCAGCAGCCATTCTTCCGGAATATCCGCTATTTCATTTCTTATTTCGGGAGTCAGCAAATCTGCCTTTTCATCCTGATAATCCTGGTCCGCCCCGTATTTTCGATATTGCCTGTCGATTCGAAACAATGCAATAAAATTAAAATGCCGGCTAAATATTTCCTGGATCTGATCCGGACTCAATCGGTTCAGATAAGGGGTTTCGAATTTATTCCGCAGATGCCCCCATGGGTATTTATTGGTGACAGACGCAGGCATATGTCCGCCAAAAAAGCTGTAATAATTATGCCACAAATGATAGGAAATGCCTCCCGATGATGTCACGCGATGGAGTTCTTGAAAAGCCTGGTGACAATCTTCCACATGTTCAAGCACTGAATTGGATACGATGAGGTCAAAATGACTGTCCGGATACGGAAGATGCCTTCCATCATAAGAGGTAAGATTATAGTTTTTATGTTCAAAGGACTGTCCGAAGAGCTTCTCAAGCTGATGATAATAGGGCGCATAAAAACGATATTTTTTCAGGAATGCTTTTACAGGCGCTGTCAGTCGGCTTCCTTCCGTCCGGATAAAATCACGGGTAAGACTGAAAATCGAATCACGATAAAAGGCATTGGCTGTATCGATTCCTTCAACATGACTGCAAACGGTTGAAAACATCGAAACCTCAGGATAGTGATAACCGCATCCAAAGATAAGCATTTTAATTTCAGACCAAGGCTTGTTTAAATAGGGAGTGATGTCCGGCTGGGTTTTTAAAAATTTAAAAGCATGATCATGTCTTGCATGATTTGCAGAATCATAATTCAATACAACACTGCCAAACATGGGAATTTTTTTTAATTTTGATAGCGCAGACATAAATAACGATAAGTTATTGACTTTGGTTATATTAACGATTGGGTCAATATAATAACACTATTTTATAAATGCAAGAAGATTGGTAATGATTTATCAAATGTCACCGGTTCAATATTGTCGCTGCAGAATAAGAGGAATCGCATCACGAACCTGCACTTTTTCAACACAATTGAATGCCATATTCGCTCAATCACAGCTTTGACACAATTAGATCAGAGAATCTTTATGTGCCTGTTATCATTTATCCGGATTTATCTGAAAAGGATTGCTTGAAAATACAAACACATTCATGGATCATGATGCTGAAAAATATCTATCGAATATGCATATGATCATACTTATTATGTAAAAATCACACGGCTTAATTCAAACCAGGCGCCTGATCCGGACACGACTGAAAAAATCATCATTCCACTTGAACACCTTCTGGAGGCAACGGCGGTTCGAGATCAAGGCTTTCATCCGGAGTGCGGAACTCAAACCTTATCGCGTCTGAAATGACAATGCCATCGGTATTGTTGCTTAACTCCACATATCCGTTTGTTCCTGTCTTGAATAAATAGGTGCCCAGACTGTTCCATTGACCAAAATTTTGGCTTTGATCAATCGTGGCGGTCGCTTCATTTCCCTGATTATAAACAATTTTTACAGGTGTATTGGCACTTTGATCCCCGGAAAATATAGTTCCCCGATATCCGTGCCATTCAAATACTTCATAATAACCGGCCAAACCGATGGTCGGTGTATAGCGGGCCGTATTTTCACCACTGCCGGCATCAGACCAGGCGTAGGTATCTCTTTGAAAAGGGCCGTAATCCCGATCATCGTAAACCGCATAACACTGACTGCCATTGTAATCCAGTGTCCAGGTACCTGAATATGAGACCGGTTCAGATCCCGGCGAAGTCTGATTGTTCACATGATTATCAACAATAATCGGTGTAACTAAAGTCGTCGGGCGTCTGAAAAGCATGGCTCCATCTCCGAACACCTCGGGATCGGTCCAGTTGGCCATATCCGTATCCCCCCACAGAACCAGAGGATTGACATCTGTCACGGCTTCGCCATTGTTAAATACCGGATCCTGACCGCCGCGGAACCGGTAATAGGAAGATCCGCCCACCGGATCATAGGCGGACAGTTCCGAAGCGCTTACGGTCTGATCCATGCCCGTGGCATTAACCACACTGACCCCATGATCGAAATAACGCACCCAGAGCCCTTCTGCCATGGGGGTCGGAGCCAGAGGCTTACCCGGAATCATAATCATATCGCTGACCGGATAACCTAGCATGCCCTTGGCCTCAAATTCATCATAAAAATGAAGATTCCCGTGATGCCCCGGTCCGCCGGGACCATAATCTTCATTGCCTTCGTCCACATAGAAATAGGCGCATGTAAACAGATTGCTTGAGAATGCGAACCGGACGGCCCGGTAATTATTCTTGTAGGGATCCGTTGGAAAGTGCCGGAAAAAGTGGCGATGGGCCGCTCCCATCAACATAAAGCGCGGCTTGCGCATGGTATCGGTCTTTTCATCATTGTATCTGCCCCGCCAAAAGCGCCAGGGTCCGTTAAAGATCGGCCAGTCTTCCCAATTGAAGCCGTTTAAATAGGGATAAATCGGCTGCCATGTCGTACCCGGATCAATGATAACCACATTACAGCCTGGAATCTCAAGTAATGCCTCATGAAACTCCAGAAGACAATCCGTCCACACCGTGATGACTGAATCGAGCCCCCACTCTTCTTTATCAATAATCCCATTTTTGTCCAGATCGCCATAGTGTTTGGCATTGTATCCCGGACCGCTCCACCACCAGTCAAAAAATATCCCATCATATAAAGTAAAATCGATACCTTCTTCAATAAAACGCAAGGCATAATCAATAAACCGTTCAGGTCCATGACCGTCCCCCATATCCACCCTGGGACATATGGTGGTGATATTCATCTCATTATATTTGCCAAACAGATTGATGGGATTGCCATCTGCCGTGTAATAATACCATTCTTCAGGAATCTCTGTCATGCCGACACCGCAAAGAATACCGCTTCTTGCAACAAGCACACGTTCAGGATTATCATCTCGAAGTTTTTGTCCAATCGTGGGATTGGGTGGCGTGGTAATGACATCAAACTGTTTAAAAATATCCACAGTGGCTTCGGTTTGCCCGCTGAATGTAAAAACACCCAATCTTGGATAGGGCGGATAAAGATCCTGCGCATTGGCAGATTGAACCAACGCAGTACTGATCATCAGCGAAACCAGAAACAGAGAAAGGTTCAAACCAGCAGATTGACTGGTTTTAGAAAATTGTTGGTTATTCACTTGCATAAGTTATCCTCCTTGGGAAGATAAGGAGTTATAAAGTTGTATAAACTGCCCGACCTGTTGATCTAAAGAAAACAGGCACTGCACACGTTTCCGGCCTGCTTTCCCCATTTGTTTCATTTGATGCCGATTGTTTAACAGATCCAGGATCACCCTTTCAAGCGGCTCCGGCTGGCAGGGCGGAACCAGAAAGCCTGTTTCCCGATGGACAACCGCTTCGGGCGTGCCATCCACAGATGTGGCAATGACCGGAAGCCCGCTCGCCATGGCTTCCAATACAACATTTGGCAGACCTTCATACAGGGAAGGAAGCACGAAAAGATCAAAGCCACGAAGCAATAAAGGAACATCTTCGCGAAAACCCAGGAAATGAATAAACTTTCTGACTCCCAAAGATTCTGCCTGATCTGACAACTGTTCGGACAAGGGTCCGTCACCAATAAACAGGAAATGAACATTCGGATGGGCTTTGACAATCTTTGGCATGGCCGGTATGAGATACCGATGCCCTTTCTGTTCGGTTAAACGAGCCACAGTACCGATAACAATATCATTTTTCTTGATTTTCAATAATTTGCGTAAATGCTCATTCTTCCCCGGATGAAACCGGTTTGTATCGACACCATATTGAATCGTGCACGCCTTGCTGGCAGGAACATGACGACTCCTCATCACTTGATTTTGAATGGCATGACTCACAGCCACTGACATCGAAAACCATTCAGATGCCAATCGATAAGCGAACAGATGTTTTATCGCATAGGGTTGCGTAACAGCCTCCCACGAAATAATACAATGGACGCCTGCCAGAACAGCAGCATATGTTCCGATAACATCCGCATAAAACAGGGTCGTTTGAACAATATCAATTCTTTCTTCACGGATAAGCCTGGCTACTTTAAAAATTTGAGATACATCATACGGTCCTGATTTTAAAAACACTTCTGTTCGAATACCGAGGGATTCGAACTGGTCTCTCAGCAGGCCATCGATCCCGACACTGCAGACTGTGCATTGAAAACACTCTGCATGTTTTTTCGAAATTTCCCTGACAAGCTCCAGTAATTTCAGCTCACCTCCGCCAATGGAAAATCCATTCACAACAAATAGAATGCGTCTTCTCCGCAATCCTTTCAATCCCTCTCGGTTACAAATAAATTTACAGACCCGGCTGAACATTCACGCCTGTGGGTGCATCAGGCGGAACCATATCTTCTTCATATGAGGAAGGAACATACGTCCAATTATTGAAATCATAAACCATTTGCTTGCCATGCCTTTTCACTGTCATGATACCATCCTGCCAGCGTACAATATATCGCTTCAAATGGTCCACACATTCCAGCCGTTTAAACGGAAAATCAAAAACCGGTTCGTAATCTCCCAGCCCCCCTCTTTTAAATACCGGCTCCCGATCCGTTGTACCTTCGATTAAATCACTGCTTACCCAATCGCCGCGACTGTTGACAAATTTTCCGCCGTCAATATCACAATGATTCAGTACGGCGGTTTGAAAATCTTCAAACGTCGGATAATCCACGCCCTCAATCGCCACTTCCATGCCGCCGGCGTTTTTCTCGGTTCGAATTCGAACAGCCACCATGGTGCGTCCTTCTTGCATAAACCGGTAATTTCCGATCTGTTCATCACGGTCAAATTCATTGTTGCCAATGGCATAATGAAAATAAATTCCGTATAAAGCGAACACGGCATTTTTATATTGATATCCCCGTAAACCGATTTCTTTAAATTCCATATAGTAAACCGGATTTGTAGTATCCTCGCCCTCGGCGGCATCGTTTATCCATAGCCTGAACGGAACACCCCATCTTTTTGCAGTTGTCTTATTATCCTCGGAATTAATGCACAATTCCCAGCTTCCGTTACACTGACCTCCGAGACTGTAAAATTTGGTCACATAATTCCATTTGCCTGTATTTTTGGTACACATAATACTGTTATTGCCTTCCATATTGATATGATAATAATTATCAGGCTCATCGCTTAAGTCTCCGATATCATAGATAACATCGGGCAATTGGTAATCACAGACAAAAATATTATAAGAAGGCTCATGTGAAGGCGGGAGGATATCCCAGAATACATACATATAATCTCTGGATTTACCTGACATAATGCGGTTGGCATAGGTTCGCCCCAATGATCCTGACCACTGGCTTCCGGAAAAATCAAGAACTGATTCCAGAAGATAAAAGTCAACCATCATCTTTGCCCGCCGTTTCATCTCTGCATCCTGAGAAAACTGATACAGAGAATAATAGGAATGAACAAGCGCATGTGTATAATCTGGAGAATCAAACTCAACATGTCCTCGTTTTACACTGTTCTCCATGGCGTTGAAAATCCAGTCACGGGCCAGTTGATAGGCATTGTATTTACTTCCCAGATAATAATGCCGTCCCCCATATTCGAATTCTGCTGCATTTTTTGAATAAACAACTTCATACTGACGGTTATCTTCCAGGAATAAATACCGTCCCACCATATCATGGGTGGCTTGATTCGGCTGAGTGGCCGCAAAATCCGAAGATTGCACATAGCCGATATATTTCTGCTTAATAAATTCATAATCATCACTGGAGATTATATCCCCGTATTGTTTATATATCCAAAACAAATCCACATTGGGAACCCAGAATGACCATCGCCAGGCATGTCCATAGGGTGGGAAAACGGTTTCGCTGCTCCAGGCTGTGGCCCAGCTGCGGATAAGGTTATGGATGACACTGTTCAACGCACGCTCCGTTCCGTCCACATCGTTAATCCGATAGGTGCTGCCGTCAATCTGACCGTTTTTAATATTTTCCAGCCAGGCCCAGACACGCTCCTGAAAATAGAACAATCCCTGTCCGTTGGTCGCCAAATATTCCTGTCTGCGTTGATTATAAATCGTGTTCTGACCCCATACTGAAAAAGCCAGACAAATAATCATGGATATACACGTCCATTTTCGCATAAGATCAAACCTCCTGAAAGAGTTATGGCGGAGTCGCTTGCTTTTTTGAAATTTGTTGTTCATAGATATTCACTATTTTTTGATAATGAATCTCGGGATCAAAAAATTTTTCTGCTTTAAGACGGGCAGCCTTTCCATATTTTTCTATCTTTCCCGGATCTGACAGCAATGACTGAATCGATTTTCGAAGATCCTGTACATTTCCTGCTTCGAAAAGAAAGCCTGTAATACCATCATCAATCAGCTCGGGAATGCCGCCGATATTCGCTCCAATCACCGGTTTGCCCATGGCAAACGATTCGTAGATGACCAGAGGCGAGTTTTCATACCATTCAGATGGGACCACCACAAATTGCGATCGGGCGACTGTTTCTTTTAATCTTTGCCCACTCAGCACACCGGTCATCTCAATATGATTTTTCAGCTGATGCCGATCAATAAAAATCTCAAGGCTTTGCCGCATGGGGCCTTCTCCGATTATTTTCAAGAATCCGTTTGTTATTCCCTGCATAGCCTTTAATAACGTAATCAATCCTTTTTCTTCAGAAAGGCGGCCATAAAACACAAAATACGGTTTCACAGAAAGATCCACAGGAAATTGATCGACTTGAATCGTATAAAACAGTTGATGAATCTTACTGCTATCATAACCTCCCCGTTCCAGCATATGGCCCATAAAATGGCTGGGAGGAATCAGTAAATCGATATACTTTTCATAAAGCTTGAGATATCGATGTAAATACATCTCCATAACCAGAATCAGGGTGGCAAAGAAGGATCCCCGATGGCATTTTTCAATCAATGCATAAAAATAATCACCATCGAGGCATTTTTCACAAATCTGACCATTTTTCATATGGTACAAGCGATAGGCAGGACAGACATGCTTATACGTATGAACCGTCTGAATAACCGGAATGCCGGCTTTATAAAGAATCGGCAGAATTGACGGAGAAATTTGATGATCGATCATATGAAGATGAGCAATATCGGGCTGGGTTTTCCGAATCAGTTTATTTAACCGCCTTTGAGCATGAATGGAATACAGGATGCGAAATACGGACCGAATGCCTGTCCTGATTTTATCTTTCAGAGAAATCGGATTGAAATTGATATATTCAACAAAATATTTCTCATAATGACTCGGTTCATTTCTTGGATGTTTCATGGAAAAAGGAATAACCGTATGACCTTTGGATTCGAGGATCGCTTTTAATTCAAAAAAATATCGCTCAGCGCCGCCTTTAATAAAAAAGAATTTATTGATCAGCAGTATTTTCAATCCTGGCTCTCTTTGTTTTGGCAATGGATGTCCGATATTTTTTTAATCCTGCTTCACTAAAAAGCGATGAATGGCCAGATAATCCAGGTGACCCAGCTTAAATGCCCGGATTGCATCCTCCGGGCTGCATACAATCGGTTCTTCATGCATATTGAAGCTGGTGTTGATTACCGTTGAACAACCCGTCTGCTTTCGATAGGCTTGAATAATTTTATAAAAACTTGCATTGCTCTTTTCAGTTACCAACTGCGGTCGCGCCGTGGCATCCACATGGACTGTTGCGGGGCAGCACTTTTGCATTGTCTCGGTACAATCAAATGTAATTGTCATGAATTCCGCGGGAAAACGATTGGATTCTACATTGACGAAAAGCTTTTTATCTTCTTCCGCTAAAGTAGCAGGAGCAAATGGCATAAATTCAGTCCGTTTCAGTTTTTTATTCAGCCAGTCATTGACTGTAGGATCCCCCGGTTGATATAGAATCGAACGGTTTCCAAGAGCCCGAGGGCCATATTCCATCCGTCCATTGAATCGTGCCACCACATGACCTTCTGCAAGCAACTGTCCAATTCGATCTTCAATGTTTTCCATATACTCGATGCGCAAAGCGGATTTTTTCAGACTATTCTCGATTTCTTTCTCTGAATATTCCGGACCTAAATAAACATCCGGAATCCGTCTCTGTGAAATAAGCGCATGTGCTTCAGGACAGTAATCATAATAAGACTTCAGCGCGGCACCGGCGCATAGTCCTCCGTCTCCCATGGAGGGAAAAATGTAGACGGAGCGAACGCCGGGAATTTCGGCCACCCGTTGATTAATTTTGACATTGGCAAAAACACCGCCGGCCAGACAAATGTCTGTTTTATCATTAAAATTGTGCTGCCGCAAATGATGAGCGACATAGGTTTGAACACATTTCTCACTCACATCCTGTACACCAGCGGCAATATCTTCCGGTGTAAAAGAGTCAAAAATGCCGTGTGTCGCATCCACAAATTTCGGATAATTGGACCGATGGGGATAAGCATGATGGAGTACTTTTTTGGCCAGCTCATATTGGAATTCGGCCCCCTCCATCCTGAAAAGAGACGCAAACACCTGACGGGTTCGTTCAGGATCACCATACGCTGCCAGCCCCGTGATTTTCCCTTCATGACGATTGGGCTTGAATCCCAGCATCCAGGTGATTAAATTATAGAAAAGTCCGATGCTCTGAAAACTGGAGACCACATCTATCTGATTCAGCACGCCATTCATTCCATGAAAAACAGTCCCGCATAATCCGTCACCCTGGCCATCCAGCGTGACAATCATCGCATTTTCTTTTCCGCTGGTATAGTATGCCGAGGCTGCATGGGCTGTATGATGATCAACAAAATCAATCGGCAAATGATCCAAATCAAAACGACGAAGCATGGATTTCACTTGATGTATCCGGAACCAGTTGTACCAATAAGGAAAAAGCAGATAATAACGGTCCCATCGAATGGATTTGCTAAAGAACGAATGAAGTATCCACCGCGGAACACGCTGCTTCACGAACAGGTCCCGCAGCACTTCTCGTAACAGCTGGGCTGGCGGCAGAATCGCAACGGCAATCCGGTCAAGATTATGTGAATCCGAACCGGTCATTTCAAGCACTTTTTGCAGGCTTAGAACCGGAGGTCCATCCTCTGTGGTGCCATTGTGAAATTTAATACGCGACAGCCTTTCCTCTTCAATGGCTGCAATAATAGTACCATCTTCAACGACTGCACAGCCACAGTTATGATCATCATAAATTCCTAAAATTCTCACGATTACTCCTTGAAAAAAAAGACTTTCGATGTTGATGAAAAATCATCTCAACGCATTAAAAATTTCTCACTGTTCTTAATGTACGGCGATCGTTGTTATGCTTATTCGCCTGTTTCATTTTACTTCTGGCGGTTAAAATTAAGCGATGCATGGCTATCAATAATCCGCAAAAAAGTCCGATCTGATATAAAATCTGATACTCATGAATATCCGGACTATATGTAAAAATAATAACAATCGCAAGCATACCCCCAAAAATACCCAATGTGACATTCACAATAAAATCATTGATCACCCGTGATTTCAATATACGAAAACAGCTCAAGAAAATCGATAAAAACCAAATAACCAAAAAAATACCGCCGACAATACCGGTTTCTGCACTGATAAATAAGTACACATTATGAACCATCATGGCATACGTACGCGCATACGGATGACGCCTTTCATCTGTCGTCATATAATCCCAGGAATTCAGCTCATAATTTCCAAGTCCAACGCCCTTGATTGGATTACTTTTAATCATGCGCCGGGCAATTCGAAACTGAGGGAATCGAACCTCTGTCGATGCTTTTCTGGAACTGGTAAACTGAATTAAAATAGTATTGTGGTATCTGAAAAAGAAAAGTACAGCAAAAATGATTAAAATGGGAATTGTCCATTGAACCCGGGACCGAAACCGGGTTTTAATTGTACTCCATAATACAATAGCGATAATTGCAATAGAAAAACCAATCCACGGGCCTCTTCCATATGTTGTAAACAGCGCAATGATTCCCAAACAAAAAGTGGCCCCGAAAAAATAAATCTGGTTTCTCTTGGGAGGCCGATAATAAATAAACATACGAAATGCCAGTGGCAACATTAAAGCCAAGTAATTGGCATAAAAACTGGGCACAAAAAATGTCCCCATGGTACGCCATCGAATACGTCCTCCCATTCTCTCTCCAAGATACCAGATACCCAGAGCCCCAAACCGCCACTGATAAATACCAATCAGCGCTTCCACCAGCAGGCCGATAAGCATCCCGTAAACTGCAGCCCGCAATTCCTGCATATTCCGAATATTGTTTGCAATACCAACAACCAATAGATACATACGGAAATATGTGGTGGTTTCAGAGACAACCCACCCTGGACGAATGGCTCCCATCGATGAAATGAGACACCAGAACATAAATAGCATTAATGGCAATCCAATAGGCGATATCAAAAAATCCGTTTTTTTCCCGGAAGTCAATGCCATTACCAGTAATATAAAAATTGGAATATCACCCAGCATGACTCCATTGAAATGATAAAAAATCCAGCCGGAAGAAAAAATATACAAACTTGAGGCCAACCCAATGAAATACAACTTGCGTTTCTTGATTAACAGTGGGATTATACCAAAAAATAACAGGGTCATCATTATAAATACGAGTTTGGCCGTTGTCATGACAGAGGATCCTTTTGGCGAAGCAATTTATTTTTAAAACACCGAACCTGGCAACACTGTTTTTGCAATAAACAGGCGACCCAGGCACCGGCGAATAAAATCATAAACGGATACAGTGGAATCCGATACCTGGGTGTCACCAGTGTCATGGCATAAATCAATGCACTATAAAGCATGACCAAATGCAACGGGAATAAAATTCGCCACTGCTTTCGATAAGCGAATATACCAAAGATACAACCCATTAACACGGGATAATAACTGAGCATCAGCACAATGAGAACAATCGGATTTCTTTCACGTTTTTCCCCATGCGGCACATCCTCATATACTTGTATAAAAAACTGGATATATTTTTTCACAACCAACATCGCAAATTGCGCAGGAGATTCACTGATCGAATGAAGCGACTTTTTAAGCAGTGTGCGGTCTTTATCAACGGGCCTATTCAACCCTGCAGTTTCCCTGGCAATGACCTTTTTACTTTGCTTGTACTGATAATTTCCGTTAAAAGATTGATTGCTGCCATGCCACAGTCCGCCACCCGCTCCCGAGGCGACCGGTACGAACTGGCCAAATATCACATAATGACGCACAATCCAGGGAACAAGAATCAGATAACATATCAAATTAAAGAGAAGCAATGGTTTTCTGAACCTCTTCAATGATGAAAACACCCACACAATAATGAGCAATAAAAGCGGGAAAAAAATAAGAATATGACGGGTTAGAATAGTCAGTCCCATAAGAATGCCTGCGATTGCCCATGGGATTTTCCTATCAGGATGCTTCAGTGCATAGACAATCATCGCAAAAACAAGACAGCTGATAAAAATATAGAGCGTTTCTGTATACAGGCTTCCAGCCAATACAATAATTTCTGGATTGATCGCTATACCAAATGCGGCGATTAATCCTGTTAGACGGCCAAATAAAGTGTTTCCTATCCAATAAATACAAGCACAGGTCAGCACACTTAACAAAACCTGAATAATTTTAATAGGCACTGAACTGGATCCAAACACTTTGAAAATACCCGCCATGAAAAAGGGATACAGCGGCGGAGAAAACGCTGTAGGAAATCCCCATTCGGTAAATCCGCGTCCATGATTAATATTCAAGGCCACACGCTGATATCTGTTGGAATCCATCATCATTCCCTCGTCCCAATGCGAAAACACAGTCACAAAAGCGAGACGAAAAACCAGACTCAACAATAAAATCACGAGAAGCCAGCGATTGATTTGAATCCAGCCGGATATACCTGTCTTAATCTTTTGAATTGGCATTTTCATGTGGTTACATTGTCTTCCTGCCTGAAATCAATTGCCATACCATACCAAATGCATAACACCAATGCGTATAAATAAACGAAAGGGCAATCCATCCGAAAAGCCTGATACGATGATGGATCATTCCCAATATGATACTGTATATAAGTATCAGCGGAAAATAAATCAAGGGTATTAAAAACAGAGGAGTGATTGGTGAAAATAGAGCCAGGATAAAAAATCCAAGAAACAGAAATGGTAATAAATACCTGAATGTAATCGAATCCGGATGCTTTCGAAACATCACCATACGCCCCCGTCCGTAATCAAACATATTCCGAGCCCACTTTTTCGGAGTCGGACGCAGTTTATGATAAACTTCGGTCGCCTGAACATATAAAAAGCGATATCCTGCCTTTCGTAATCGGAAATGCATCTCGGCGTCTTCTCCGATATTTTTCATATCCAAATCAAATCCGCCAAAGGACTGTATAATCTCTTTGTCATAGAATATATTCAGACAAGCCAGCGTATCCACATATCTGGTTTCAGAAAACACTTTACCCTGCACAGATCCCAGGCTGCCCAAAAATGTATTTAACATCATCCCTAATGCTTCCAAAAAATCGGATTGCCTGTCTTTTGGAGGAATGTTGCCCCCCCCAACAGCTACCAGCATCTTTTCGTGAGGTTTCTTCTGCTGAAAAGCATCCGAAAGAGCTCGCAGCCAGTTTCTTGGAACCTCACAATCCGAATCCGTAAATGCCACGTAAGGATATTTCGCTTCCCGCAACGCTCTATTCCGATTGCTCGCAATCAAACGCCCGGGATTTTCAACAAGCCGGATTCGTTGATCTCTTGTCATGAATTTCCGAACCACCTTTCGTGTTCCGTCTTCAGAACATCCGTCTACAATCAGAATCTCCATCATATGAACCGGATAATTTAATTCAAGAATGGTCTCAATGCAACGGCCAATATGTTTTTTTGCATTATAGGTAACCACTGCCACTGTAACCGGAAGCGCATCACTCATAAAAATTCCTTTCCAGTCGGCGTATATTAAAACTGGATATCCATCCGCATATAAATATTAATGTTAAAAACAGCACTTTGGACAGTAACGTAGCCCCCACGATAGGACCGTATTCATAGCCAAATTGCATCATAATGGCCTGATATCCTGCAGCGGCAATCCCGATACCAGCCGGAATAAAACTGATAATAGAAACCGGAATTGCAATCGCCTGGGCTGTGAGCGAAGCCATAAAATGAACCGGCTGTAATGAAATAACCACGATCCAGACAGCCACGAATTGGCTCAGAAATGCCAGTGCCGTAAACAGATTCAACACCACCATCTTGCGAGAAAGCCTATTCCCTTTTCTGAATGCATAAAAATGGATCAGCTCATCGCGAAGTCGCATAATCATATGCCGAAGCCGCTCCAATTTGATATGCCTGGGTAAAAAAGAGAGAATTCCGTACCCAAGTGGTTCAACAAACAAAACCACAATTAAAAATCCGATCAGCAGCAGAATCAGCCCGCCAGCCAAGATCAGTGTATTGGAAAGAAGAGACGTCATGGAGATATGTGTCACCAGATAAGTAAATCCCAAACCAAGGCAAAGAAGCATCCAGATCAACTCCAGAATACGGTCAATGAATATAACGGAAAAGCCGTGTCCGATTTCCACGTCCAGATACCGTTTAAATAAAACAGGGCCAACCGCTTCTCCACTTTTAAAAGGAGTGATATTGCCCAATACAGAATTAAAAAAATAAATCGGAAGAAATCGTCCAAATGCAACCGACCGGATTGTCATTAGCAACATCCACCATTTCAACGCACGGAACAACATAGACAAGGCATAAATTCCCACACCGATCGTCCAATATCCTTTATTGGCCCTTTGAAAAAGCGCAATCAGATTATTCCAGCCCGCCCGATGGATCAAGAGACCAAATATGAACAACCCGACAAGGAGTAATCCCCAGGATAAAACCTTTTCCGTTTTTCTTTTACGATTCATAAACTCCCTTCTCAGACGATTGAATCGAAAGGAATGTGCGGATTTGTTGATCCCTATTCCGAAGTCCCTGTCGAAACTGCGCTGAACAGGTATTCAGACGGTCAGCAATTTTGGGTGCCGCTTTAATAAATGATTCCAGTTTTTTAAAAATAATTTCCCGATAAATCTCATTTAATAAAATCCGATGAGGATTGTTCTGAGCTTCCATAAAATGGGTGACTTTTTGATCATACACGACAGCGAAAAATGGAACTCCCATAATGGTAGACAAAATCATGCTGTGAAGCCGCATTCCGAAAAGCCACTCGGCCTTTCCGAAAAGACCCAATAGTATTTCCACCGGGTAATCCTTTTGCAGCCATTGCAAATGGTCATGATAAATCATTTTTTCTCGAATTTGTTTTGCCAATTCCCGATCATAGGGAACAACCGTGGGAATAAATACCAGGGGTTTGCCTGTTTTTTCCACAATCCAATCCAGGATTTCTGCCGTTCGCTGAATCGGACGGGACAAATCGATGTCCGATTGATTCCAAAAATCTTCAGATTTAAACCAGCCGCAAACGGTGACAGCAATATAGGTGTCCGGCAGGGATTCATTGATGGCGATTTCCTGAATATTATCGGGCACATCCGCCGGCGTCAGTAAAAAAGCCGGATCTGCGGTTACAAAAACATCTCGCTTGACACCCGCTCTGATCAATTCCTCTTTTCCGTTTTTATCACGAACAGAAATGTAATCTGCCCTTGAAAGAAAGCAACGGCACAGCCACTTCCCAAATGTTGTCCGGATAGGACCTGCTCCGATATCAAGATAGACAACCCTGGTTTTCCAAAATTTCGCCCAGCTATGCAATGTGAAAAAATACGGCAGATTGTAAAAACGAATATCATGCAGCAGTGCTCCTCCGCCGATTACCAATATATCTGCCTGACGGATGACAGATAAAATACCTGAAATATGAAATGCCCTGAATACGGACCAGGACAATCCCAGATTTAATCGCTGACGAACAATGCGAACATGATTGAATGCGAGGATATTGGGTATGCCCGCGGCCAATACAGTGACTTCCCAGAGTCGGGGATCAAATAACCGTAAAAGGCCTGCCAGGATAGCGTCATCTCCGATATTGCCGCACCCATAAGCGCCGGCGATCACGACCTTTTTCTGTTTTAGTGGTGGATTGGGATTGATCATTGAATTCGACTAATGCTGTTGGTTATTCGGTTGATTTCTAAATCGGCGCTGCACTCTGAATGCCAAATACCCTGCAGCAGCTTTAATAATTCGCTTGATTTCTTTCAGATTGGGATTTTTTAAAAATGTTTTAAATATATACCCCGGAGAAAAATAATACCGGGCCATCAAACGCTCTCGAATTTTCTCGATTTCTTTATGTGAAAACTCAGGATAGTCCACAAGGCACGCCAATTGTCCCTGGGCATTCATCCATTGATTATAATCTTGTGTGCGAAGCATTCCCGTTTCCTGACAGTGTTTATAAAATTCTGTTCCCGGAAAAGGTACGGCCTGCTGGAAAAAAACCATATCTGCATCCGTTTCCTTGGCAAACCGGTATGTATCTTTAATCGTTTCAAGGGTTTCACCGGTCAATCCGATGATAAAACAGCCAAAAACCTTGAGTCCCAGTTGTCGGGTATGACGGGCAAAGGCCCGGCTCTGTTCGAGTGTAATGCCTTTCTGAATATTTTTTAAAATTTGATCATTTCCCGATTCATATCCCACCACCAGCAGCCGACAGCCCGCCTTTTTCATTTTATCAAGGATGTAAAACGGTACATCGGCCCGGGCATTGCACGACCAAGTCAGCTTCAATCCGCGCTCGATAATTAAATCGCATATCCGCCCAACACGATTTTTATCGATCGTAAATGTGTCATCCTCAATAAAAATTTCCTGAATTTCAGGCATATGCTTATGTATGTATTCCAATTCATCCACAAAATTTTCGGGACTGCGGGTACGATATTTCCGTCCTCCCATGGTCTGCGGATACTGGCAGAAATTGCAGCGATACGGACACCCACGACTGCTGAATATCTGAATCATGGGATGCCTTGCCAACGCATAAAAATAATGATTCACATTTAAAAATTTCTGATAGACTTTGGACACGAACGGCAAGGCGTCCAGGTCTTCGATCACCTGCATTCGGCCGTTAAAACGGATTGTTCCCTTATCTGAAAAAGCAACACCCAGGACTTTATCCGGACAATCCAATGATTTCATAAGGGCCGGCACAGTACGGTCATATTCACCCACCAGTGCAAAATCCAGCTCCGGACAAGACTTCAATATATCCGCATACAATACACTGATATGGGTGCCGGCCAGTGATATCTTGCCCCGATATTCTGTATTTTTTATTTTTTTTACAAAATCCAGATCATATTGAAGTGTGGGCGTAGTCGTTTCGCCCACAATGAGATCCGGTTGAAAATCGAGGATAATATCAATGGTCTGATTCTGATTCCAATTCATGGCAATACAGTCTACCAGAAGCACTTCGTATCCCTCGGTTTCAGCTGTTCCTGCTGCGTATGCCAGCCAATAGGGATAATAAAGGGTTCGGCTCTTTGATTTTTCCGGCCACCGGCTTGTACGGCTGATCGACAGAAAATAAGGCAGATTCAGAAATAAAATTTTATTTTTCTTTTTCACTTTTAAAATCCTGAGATTCTATTATTGTTTCCATTTTCTGTTTGAGCAGCGCCACTTCCTGCGCAAGTGTATGATTTTGTTTGGTCAACCTGGAGATGACAACCGAAAAATGCAGGGCAATCATGATCCCGCACAATATGGCCAATAGAAATAAAGCAGAAGGCGGATAATAGATGCCCGCCAGAGAAGAGATGACATCCAGTAATCCCCGCCAAAGAGACATCAGCAGTAAAAGAACAGCGGACAAAATCCATAACAGAGAATACTGTTCTAACAGTCGATTCTTTCGAATTAATTGAAATATAATACCCAGAAGCAAAGCGACCAAACCGATGGATACCAGTTGTACACGATCCATACAACCTCCCCTTTTATCGTAGTGGCTCTTTAAACACATCCACGAAAATAGCCAGTGATACTTTGACCATATAGTAAATCGACTTCAGTGCCGAAATGCTGGACTGACCGTGGGCTCTTTCCCGCATTCGAACCGGAACTTCCTCAAGCCGAAAACCATTGACACCCAGCAGAATAACGGATTCCGGCTCCGGATAATCCTGAGGATAATTCCTCGATAAAAATTCGATGGCACGGCGGTTATATGCACGAAAGCCGGATGTATTGTCTGTAATTCGCTTTCTTAAAACCAGGGAATTCAAACTGGTAAATACCATCACACCCAGTTTGCGAATCCATGATGTTGTATATCCCTGCTTTTCGATAAACCGGGACCCAATCACAACATCCGCCTGACGCGCCTTCATGGGACTTAAGAGTGTTGGAATTTCCGACGCCATATGCTGACCGTCACCATCCACCTGAATAGCAATATCATATCCTTGCTCTGCTGCATATTTGAATCCTGTTTGTACAGCACCGCCTATTCCGAGATTAAACGGCAATGAAATCACCGGACAGCCCGCATTCATAACTTTAGCTTCCGTTTGATCTGTCGAACTGTCATTGATGACTAAAATATCCAGGACCGGCATCACCTGCCGAATGTCTTCGATCACCTGAAGGATTGCCCCCTCCTCATTGTAAGCCGGCACAATCACCAGTATTTTATAAGAATTATTCATTCACTATCCTTCAACCGATAAATAACAGCACGGACACCCTGAAAATCTGTCTTATCGTAGATACGCTCAATATCCGGTGGATCCGTATCGCCGACAAGCGGCTTTAAATTCTCAAACCAGTGCAGGTACCGGCTTGTAAACACCAGATATTCGCAACCGCGATGACGGGCATAGCTGACATTTTTCTTGATGGAATCATATGAAAAAGATGCCCCCTGAGTCATATCATATTGCCCGGCATAAAAATCAATCGCCTTATTCAGTGTCATCAGGCGGGGGGGACTCTCGACACGGGATTTCAGCCACAGCGCAGCCTCTTTCAATTCCAGAGGTTGTGCCCACATTCCCGGATCGGGTCGACTCCGATTGATTATGGCCCCCATTTCAATTAAAAAGACTCCTCCCAGAAAAAGAATACTGGTAAGAGCAACTGATATTTGTCTGGAAAATCGCCACTTGTGCATCGACAATTGCGTGAACCATCGATAAAGCACACAATTTCCTCGACCGATCCAGATAAAAAAGACAGGAAAAAGCGGCATTAAATAGCGGGCGTTTACATGAAATAACGGCACCATTCCAAACCAGTAAAAGCCGACAAACAATAATAAATAGAAGATGAGAAATTTTTGAGAGGGATACGTCGAATCAAAAAATCCCAGAATAAAAAAAATCAGCAGTACAATACCAAACAACTGCGGCAGGGTTTCTTTCATCAATTGATAAAGATTTTTAAAATACTTCAGAATATATTTTCTGAAAGACAGTCTGACAATGCGTTCTTTGCTTTCTGTAAGCGATTTCAATTCATGAAAATTCCCGAAATGCATTCCCATATCATATGGCAGATAACGGTTGTCCGATGTCACATGAAAAAACGGATCTTTAACAGGTCCTTCATTAAATGCCACTGAAGCTTCCATTTGCTGATTTAAAAAACTTTTCGTGCTGATCGTCCATGTCCCGGTAGACCTTTTTAAATAAATCAAATAGGGAGATGCCAGGATCAAAAATCCGCCGGTTGTCACCAGTACAAGAGCCGCTGTCTTCATCCATGAAATTTTATTTTTAATCACGATTTTCCAAAACAACGAACATACTCCAAATACAAATATAAATCCAATACCTTCTGGCTTGGAAAGATAGGCGGCTCCCCAGCAAATGCCGGCAAAGAGTCCATCTCGCCATTGCTGTCTGACAAGCGCCCGCCATCCCAAAAACATTCCCAATATACCTGATAAAGAATAGAGTGCTTCAGGCATGACCGACGTATTATGAAAAGCCAGAGTTGGATATATAGCCACCATTAAAGCAGTAATCCGAGCGGAAGCGGAACCAAATAGTCTGCGGCTCCACATATACATCAACGGAATCATTCCTGTCCCCGCCAGAACATTGACCCAACGGCCTGCAGATTCCATATTCTGAAAAAACGGAGAAAAGCACCAGACCAAAAAAGGATAAAACGGCGACCAGTATGGATGCAGGAGGGATAAACAATCTATCCCCCTGGCATGTGCTGCCAGGCGTAAATAATTGGCTTCATCAAAACTGATCATGAACCGGGTGGCCTTCCAGAGTAACAATCGGAAACACAATCCGATTCCAATCGCAGTCACCAGAACCACATCGATCCGTTTCATTTTATGAATCATTGCAGACATCAATGAGTTATATTTGTTTTTGTTCATGTCGCATTTTCAAATCTTTAATCAGTCACCACTGTTTTATCAACAATAGCGAACCGTCGAGAATACCAGCCTGCATAAAAGTCAATCGGCGTTTTAACTTTGTTCTCAATATTCAATGGTTTCCAGCCCGATTCTTCAATCCGGTTTTTTCGGACAACCGAACAATGCTCATCATTGATGCGGAAAACCCTCGCTTTTACTCATTAAAAGCTCTGATGGCCGGATTCCGCCCAACAATAGCAGAAGCGTTCCGTATATCATTGCAGCCACTCCGATGCGAAGCAATAATGGCCCCTGCCACCCCCATAAAAAAATCGCCATAACTCCTGTGGAAACAATTCCAAAGGGCACGGCGCGAAAATCCGGAAGACCAAGGCGCCGGATCATCCAGAAAACACAAAGAGCAAAAATCAAACCGCGCGAAGCAAGCGTGGCCATCGCAGCTCCCCTGTGTTGAAAATAAAAAATTAGAATAAAATTAGCAATAATATTCAAACAAAGTGCTGCAAACTGAAGCCATAGCAACCGTTTCTGCTGATTCCAGGCCATGATAAAAGCGGCAATAAAAATGCTGAAAAAATCAACACCTGACGCAAAAATCAGCAGTCTCAGCACAACTCCCGACGGTCCAAAATCATCTCCGAAAAAGAGACAAATCTCATCAGCCAGCAACAGAACACCAACGATCATTGGCAAAACAATCAGCATGAGATATTTCATGCCCAGCCGATAAATCCGCCTCACCTCCTCCTGATCCGTATGAACCACTTTTGAAATTCTGGGAAAAGCGGCATTCATTAAAATCATGGGAACAAATCCTGCGACCAGTATCAATTTATAGGCAAGCGTATACCATCCGACAGTGGCATCATCGGTTAATCGCTCAAGCATAAGCACATCGATACGCTCATGAACATTGGTAATAATCCAGAACAATCCAAAAGTAATAGCAGCTCCCAAAAGTCGTTTCATCATCCCCTGTTGAATCCGGGTCCATTCATGAAGAAATTTAAAGCGAACGAATGATAAATTGATAATAAAGCTCACAACACTGGCTCCGGCAAACGCCGAACACAATGATGCCACACCACCTCCCCTTAATACAAACCACATCCCGAATACTGTTATCAGAATTTTTTCAAAAAGAGTCACTGCCATCTCATACTCCATCCGTTCATATCCGCGGTAGATCGCCCCGCAGAGCTGATTCAACGAACTGAACAGACCAAATATACCGAAAGCTGCCACGGCCCACATTTTATCCGGTTCGGAACGGAGTAAATATATATAGAATCCCAGAAAAGGCAGTGAAAAAATTAAAAGTATTAATTTAAGCGCGAATCCGTTCGCAAACAGGATGCCCGCCCTGTCCCGTTGTTTTGCCACTTCCCGAGTAATATAGGTAACCAGACCAAGATCATTGAGCAACAGCACAAAATAGGACATGACTGCTGCAAACATATAGATACCGAATCCTGTATCACCCAGACGGTCCGCAACCACTTTAATCAGAATAAAGGCAAGAATCTGCTGACCGGCCAGATTTACAGCCAAAAAATAGGTGTTTCTTTTCACAGTACCGGAATACAATTTGATGTTATCCCTCTATTTTTCTGATATCTGTCCACCTGTTTTCGATCTGTTTAATTGTAGTACCTGCAACGCTTTCAAGTTTGTAATAAATAATTGACACATTGTCAGCGGCCTCTCCTGATATCCCCTCCAAAAATCTCCTCTAAATCTGCACTGCTCAATTCGCCAATCCAGAATAAAATGCCCAGATAAAATGCCATTGCCACGACCATAGCCGGAAGCGCCCATCCTCCATGAATTCCGGATATCCCGGCCAGCACACCCACACACAGTGCCACACCGGTAATTCTATAAAAAGATATACCGGATATAATGACTCTGAATCTTTTAAAAACAAACAGGGATGATATGATTAATCCCAGCAGACACGACAGGCTCGTACTCCAGGCGCCTCCCATCTCTTGATAGACTGGGACAAACACCGCATTCAGTATCACATCCAGAACAACTGTACCCCCGACAAGAAAAAAGGAGAGCCGGGGACGATGATCCGCATTTAAAAGCGTTGTATTCAGAAAAAGAAAAGCCAATGCAATCATCCCCCATACCAACACAGCAGCAACCGGTGCAGCCGGTGCATATTCAGATTTAAATAAAAATGAAATAATATCGTGACGAAAGACCACCATTAAAATGCCCACCGGAGCCAGCAAAAGCCATAAAAACTGGATTGCCTGCCTGAATAAGTATCTCGTCTTGGATAAATCTCCCTTGGATAAAGCTGTGGCCAATGTGGGTAGCATGGTCGATGACACTCCGATGCATAAAAAATAAGGGGCTCTGGCCAGCATACCGGCTAATCCATAGGTTCCGCTGACAGCGGAATTCAGGTGTATTTTTACAAACCAGAGATCCACAGAAAATAATAAATTCAGCATCCATAAAAAACCAAGAGAAGCAACGGCATATCGAATCAAAGGCATGGCCGGATAACTCGTTTTCAAATCCCGGCGGCCTAAAAAAATAAATCCCCAGATAATCCCTAAAATGGAAGACCCGATATTGGCCACCAAAGCTGAGGTCAGCGATCCGAAAATCAATACCAGTGATACGACCAAAATCAATTTGCCCATTGTATATAAAATGATCAGCCGGGCCTGTTTGCTGAATTGTTTTTCTCCGTTTTGATAGGCCTGAAGCAGGTGGAAAAATCCTAAAAAAAGCACATCAAAAAAAGCGATTCGTAAAAAATAAATATAATTCGGGCTCTTGAATAACACGGCAATCCAGGGAGCCGCAATAAAGGAAACAATAAACAGACCTCCTGCGACCCATAGCTGCAATAGAAGTGCTGTACGCAAAATCGCATTGGCCTGTTCTTCGTGGCTTCCGATAAATTTTTGTATTGTATAAGGCAATCCGTTAATGACCACAATTTCAAGAAATGCGAGTATGGATATCACAACCTGATAATCTCCATATACTTCCTGAGTAAACTGATGGGTAAGCCAAAAATTGTACAAATACCCGGTCAGGAGCGTTACAGCCCAGGCAATCATCAGATAGAGGCTGCCTTTTTTAAAATGCATGGTGCATCTCCGAAGCGACATCCCAGAAATAAATAAGAACTGTACGATTTTTTGTCCATCGTGGCGGTTGAAAACGTGTCCTTAAAAAATTTTGAATGTCTGTCGAGATAATATGAGGTTGTCTGAAATGATAGGCGGTTAACACAATCCATCCACGCGGATGTGTATCAACCAGATCCGTCAGCTTTGCCTGCGAATCAATCAAAGGCCGGCCGGCAAACACATCCATAAAGAAACCCTGTGCATTCACAATCATTTTATCTGATGATAGTGCAAGATTGCAGTCGTTCAATGCCCAATCCGGTTTTATATGGTAATAAAGCAAGGCCTCCGGAACACTGCAAATAATCAAATCTCCTGGCTGCTTCTCCTGATGTAAAACATGAGCGGCTTCTTTCCATTCATTGAAATAGACGGCTCCATTGGTCCGGCCATCTTCCAGCCAGGGAATATTCTTGGCAATCCTCAGCCATGGAGAAACAATAAACGCCGTAAGGATGATAACGACCATACTCCGCCGGCATGTTTTTACAGGGATCTGGAATTTTCTATAAAACACCGTATATTTTGATTCAAGCAGACTGATTAATCCATAAGCAGCCAGCATGTAAAAGAATGGATAGACCGAAAAAAGGTATTTAGGATGCCGATGTGTAAACAGAAAAGATAAACTGAACAGGGGAATGAGTAAAAGAAAAACAATTATCCAACCTGTCTCATGCTTCTGACGAAAAATCTGAAAAATGCCCCAAATAAACAGCAAACCCAATGGAAATCTCTGCCATGAAAATAGAAATTTAAACAGAACCCAGGTGTCACTGGCTGAAGATCCGGATTTCGCCCAGGCCGGCAAATAATCAATAAATCGGATCAGTGACTGTATGAATGCTGGCGCTATCAGAAACATGCAAAAACTGCTGAAAAATAGTATCACTGAAGATATACTGTATTTATTCAGCCACCGTTGTTGGCCGGAACAATGAAATGCCTGTTCGAACATGCGAATCACCACATAGGCCATCAATCCTGAGAGTGTCAATGCGCTCAAACGGTGCACTCCGAAATAGGTCATGATTACCGTTAAAACAAAAAGCAGAAGCGCGACAATATCCACACCTTTCAGAAACCGGAATGGCAATAAATTCCAGGTCGTTTTTTTATATTTGCTATCAGGAAAAATCTGGCGCTCAAAGCCAAGCAGGAAACACAGCAGGCTCAATAAAGTGAAAAACTGAAATTGTGTATACATGCGGGCCACTCTCGACCATCCGATCCCGTAGAAACCAAACGCCATGAAAAATGCAGAGATCAGTCCCACCCGCCACCCAAATAATACTGTTGCGATTATATATATCAGGGGAATGCACAGAATACCAAAAATGGCAGATGTTATCCTGGCATTTTCAAGAGAAACGCCCAATATCCGGTAAGCCAGCGCAACGGAATAGGTATAAAGAGGTGCCCGACCGTATATATAACCGGTCGGCATCAACGGCAGGCCGTTCTCAAGTATAGACTCTGCAGAAAAAACCGTATTGGCTTCATCGACCCACATGCTGGGCCCGCCAATATGAATCAGCCGCAATCCAGCCCCGGCAATGATAAAAACCAGCAATGCCAAAAAGACAAGCTGTTTGAATCGTTTTTTCATCGGCTCCCCTCTTGATCCGTCTGAAAAACATCATAATCACAGCCGTCAATGACATACTTGGGTTTGGAAAATTGCCCGGGCTGAATAAAGCCCAGGGTCCAGGCGACTGCAGCCGTCAGAAACAGGGGCGTTAAAAA
>Ga0272442_10000657_pt1 | contig 54433 bp, 48 predicted proteins | sample SSMForm2O_FD_200262 | JGI IMG/M metagenome (GOLD analysis project Ga0272442, IMG submission 200262) | Marine sediment archaeal communities from Little Sippewissett salt marsh, Falmouth, MA, United States - SSM-Form-2O | ecosystem: Environmental > Aquatic > Marine > Wetlands > Sediment ... | reverse complement strand
TCGATGAGACGCCCCGGGGTTGCGATCAGCAGTTCAACGCCGGCGTCGAGGGCGTCGATCTGGTCCTTCATCGAAGCACCGCCGTACACGGTGACCAAGCGGAAGCCGCGTGCTCCCACGAGGGGCTGAAGATCGCGGGTGACCTGCATTGCCAATTCGCGCGTGGGGACCAGCACCAGGGCTCTTGGATGGAACGGTTCGGCACGTTCGAGGCCCTCGACGATCGGGAGTCCAAACGCGAGCGTCTTGCCCGATCCGGTCTTCGCTTTGCCGAGTACGTCAACGCCGGCGAGTCCGTCCGGGATTGTCGCCGCCTGAATCGGGAACGGCGATTCGAATCCCGCTTCGGTCAGGATGGATACAAGTTCAGGGGAGACGCCGAGGTCGGCGAAGGTCGTGTCTGTTGCGAGTTCGTTAGTCATGATGAGGAGGTTGGCCGGAGCCGGCCACTGGCAACGGTAGCCGTGGGCCGGCAATACCCCACCACCTATCCGGTAGCCTGGCGAGGAGGCGAGACGGGAAGGAGACCCGACGTGCCGTGTGGCTGCTGTCTGGCGGCAACGCTTGGATCCATGGTTCCGCGCCTGACGCTCCTCTTCGTCTGGCTCTTCACCGACCTTGTGGATCGAGCCTTCGATGGATGGGTCCCACCACTCGTTGGCCTCCTGGTGCTCCCGTTTACGACCCTCGCCTTTGTGTTCATGTGGGCGCCCGGCCGCGGAGTGACCGGCTTTGGGTGGGTCGTCCTGATCGTTGCGTTCCTCTTCGACGTGTCCTCATACGCCGGCGGTGCCTTCGGGCGGGGACGAAACGGTCGGGCGTCCGTGTAGCTTCGGACCCTTTCAGCCGAGGACGCGGCGCACGAGGCTCTGGTGGGCCGCAGCCCGCTTGCCGGCGGTGACTCCGACGCCGAACGCGATTCCCGCCATCGCGGCCGCTCCAACGGCGGCGGTGGTCCGTTTGACGACGGTCTTGCGCGTCCTGCTGAACTCAACGATGGGCCAGCCGCGATGGTACGCGATCGCCTCGAGCGCACGGTCGGGGTTCACCGCCACAGGATGTCCTACGAGCTCGAGCATGGGGAGGTCGCCGGCAGAATCGGTGTAGGCATAGGAGAGGGCCAGGTCGTAGTTGCGTTCCCTTGCGATTTTTGCGATTGCAATTGCCTTGCCCTCGCCGTAGCAGAACGGTTCGGCGAGCTCGCCCGTGTACACGCCATCTTCGATGGCTGCGACCGTGCCGATGCCACCGGTGAGCCCGATCGCAGTGGCGAAGTCTCCGACGATCTCAACCGGAGATGCGGAAACGATGAAGGTGTCGCGATCGGCGGCATGGTGCAGGTCGAGGAGTCCGCGCGCCTCGCGTCTGACCTCGCTCTCGAGCCGCGGCACAATCTGTTCCCCGAGTTCCGCCATCTGATCGACGGGAACACCCTTGATCGCCTGGAGTACTCGGTTCTTGACGGCTTCCGTCTTTTCATCTGACGCTCCTGCAAGGAGGAAGGTCGTTGCGTTGGTTGCGTCCGCGAGGAGTTCGCGCTTGGAGACCATGCCGGCTCGGAAGGCCACAACGCCCAAGGCGAAGACCGACGAGCCGCTGATGATTGTGCGGTCGAGGTCGAAGAATGCTGCGCCGCGTCGCGTCTCGGTCTCGCTCATCTGGCCGTCTCGAGACTTCCGGCGGGGATGGCGAAGAGCTCAGAAGCTCCGGCTGTTGTCGAAGGCAGCCAACCGGCAGCGCGCGGCATGATCTGATTGGCATAGAACGCCGCCGTGTCGATCTTCGCCTCGAGCCACGCGTCGCGGTCTTCGGCCGCCGCGGCCAGTGCCATGCGTATCAGGTAGGCACCTCCGGCGACCGCGCCAAACATGTCGAGATAGGGTGATGCCCCTGCGAGCCGGTCGTTCGGGTCGTCGGAGGTGATGAGCCATTCCGTCGCTTCGCGGAGCGCCGCCAGGGCCGGGACGAGCGCTTCACGCATGACCGTGAAACGCGAGTCACTCGATTCGGCCAGCGGAGCGGCAAGTGCCGCCATCTCGTCCAGATACGAACGAACGACGGCACCGTCGTCCATCGGCAGCTTCCGCATCACGAGATCGATCGCCTGGATCCCGTTGGTGCCTTCGTAGATGGGTGTGATCCGGGCATCCCGGTAGTGCTGGGCGGCACCAGTCTCTTCGACGTAGCCGACACCGCCGTGAACCTGGACACCGATTGATGTCATTGCGACGCCGAGGTCGGAACACCAGGCCTTCGCAACCGGGGTGAGCAGTGCAACCCGATTCGCCGCCTCCTGCCGACCGGCTTGCTCTGGATGGCGGTGCGCTCGTTCTCCGGCTGCGGCCGTGTCATAGAGGAGGCCGCGTGATGCTTCGTTGTATGCCTTCATCGTCATCAGCATGCGGCGGACGTCCGGATGCTCAACGATCGGCGATACGTCGGTCTTTGGCGTGCCAACGGCCCGGCCTTGGGTGCGCTCCTGTGCGTACGCCACGGCCTGTTGGTAGGCGCGTTCAGCGATGCCCAGTCCTTCCATGCCCACCTCGCGTCGCGCCTGATTCATCATCGCGAACATGTAGCGCATGCCGTGGTTCGGTTCTCCAACGATGTACCCGACCGATTCTTCGAACGAGAGCACCACTGTCGGGCTGCCGTGGATGCCGAGTTTGTGTTCGATCGAAACCGTTTCGACGTTATTCCGGCCGTCGATGCTGCCGTCGTCGGCAACGAGCATCTTCGGGACGACAAAGAGCGAGATCCCCTTGGTGCCGGGGGGTGCATCAGGCAGTCGCGCCAGCACCAGATGGATGATGTTATCCGTGAGGTCATGATCGCCCCACGTGATGAAGATCTTGGACCCGCTGATTCGATACGAGCCGTCATCGGTGGGGATGGCCTTGGTGCGCAGTGCACCCACATCCGACCCGGCTTCGGATTCGGTGAGAACCATGGTCCCGGTCCACTCTGCGGTCACCAGCTTCTCGAGGTAGGTGGACCGGAGGGAGTCGTCGGCGTGGTCGCGGATCACGGTGATGGCCGAACCGGTCAGCATCGGGTTTAGGGAGAATGCGAGGTTCGCGGCAACGAACATCTCGCTGATCGCGAATCCCACCGTCTCGGGGAAACCGTGTCCGCCGAACTCTGGGGGTCCAGCGACGGCGCTCCAGCCGGCTTCGACGTACTTGCGCCACGCATCCTTGAATGCCTCCGGTGTGGTGACGGACCCGCCCTCCCAGGTACACCCGATCTCGTCTCCCGCACGATTCGTGGGGGCGACAACCTCAGACATGAACCGGCCGGCCTCGTCGAGCGCGCCGTCGATGGTGTCGGGGTCGACGTGCTCGAATCCGGGATATCCGATCATCCCGTCGAGATCAGCAATATGCCGGAGGTTGAACTTGATATCGCGCAGGGGAGGTGTGAATTCAGCCATGCCGCGAGGATAGGCGACGGGACCGCTCCCGGGCACCGGTGTCGGCTACGCGTCGGAGCTGATCTTCAGCCGTTCAGTGCTCTCGGCGAGTGGGTCGGATGAAAGGAGTGTCCGGACGTCGAGGGCGAAGTCCATGACTCGCGCATCGACCCACATTGCGTTCTGGTCCAGCCAGGAGTCGATGAACTCGACCGTCTGGAGAGTGTGAGTTGTCTCGTTCGTTCGTTCGGCGGTCATCGCTTCTCGTTCGCTTGGTTACTCAAGGGTACGTCGTAGTCTCTCGTATTCCTCATACATCGACCAGAGGTGCCACATGCTCAAGCGTCATCTTCTCGCATCCGTTGCCATCGTGGCTCTGGGTCTTGCTGGGTGCACGTCCGGCGACAACTCCGCGGTCGACGAGACCACATCCGCCAGCACCGATGGAGGGTTCCTCGTTCGGGACGGAGACCTCATCGAAGTCCACTACAGCGGCACGCTCGACGACGGTTCGACCTTCAACTCCTCACGGGAGAGCGGCACACCCCTCTCATTCACGGTGGGCGGCGGCGAGGTCCTCACCGGGTTCGACGACGCGGTCCGCGGGCTTGCCGTTGGCGACTCCGTAACGGTGAGGATTCTGCCTGCCGACGCATACGGGGAGTGGACTGAGGACCTCGTGCTTGAGGTGCCCTACGGTCCTTCTCAGGGTGACGTGGCTGTCGGAGACGAGGTGTTCCTCAACACCGGACAGCCTGCCGTCATTCTGGAAGTCAAAGAGGGCACGGTTGTGCTCGATACGAACCACGCGCTCGCCGGCGAGGCCCTGACGTTCGAGATCGAAGTCCTCGCGATCACCAGGCCGCAGTAAGGCGAGAGAACAAAGAACAAAGAACAAAGAACAAAGAACAAAGAACAAAGAACAAAGAACAAAGAACAAAGAACAAAGAACAACGGTGGTTCGGCTTTGCTCTTTGCTCATTGCTCTGAACGGCTACGAGCGGTTGACCTCACCTGCCCACAGGTGCTGGAACTCATCGCTGGTCTTCAAGAGTTCGTTGGCTGTTCCCTGCGCCTCGATTCTTCCGTCTCGCAGGACGATGACGAGGTCGGCTCGCTGGAGAGCGGGTTTCCTGTGCGACACGACGAGCGCCGTTGCGCCCGAGCCGTCGGCAAACAACCGATCCCAGAGGAGCTGCTCGGTCTCAACATCCAGGGCGCTCGAGAGGTCGTCGAATACCAGCAACTCCGGTCGCCGGAGCAGCATCCGGGCCGCGGCAGAGCGCTGGACCTGTCCACCGGATAGCCGCACGCCGCGCGGTCCAACCATGGTCTCGAGACCCTCCGGCATGCCTGCAACGTCCTGCTCCATAGTCGCCGTGTGAATGGCCTCCGCGACCTGTTCGCTGGTCGCGTCCACACCCAGTTTGAGATTCTCGTCGAGGGTGAGCGAGAAGAGCCGCGGAACCTGCGGTGTGTATGCGGTTCGGGGAGGCTTCATGAACGAACCCGGATCAGCGACGTCCTCGCCATCCCACGCCACACTTCCGGCGTCGGCGGGCAGCAGACCGAGTACGGTCCTCAGCAGTGTTGTCTTGCCGGAGCCGACGCGCCCGGTGACGACGACGAACTGTCCTTGGTCGACGGCGAAGTCGATCGAATGGATACCGCCGCCGGACGACGGGTACAGGTAGCTGAGCCCGCGAGCCGCGATGAGCGGACTGTGGTTCCGTTCGAACCTGGCCGAGGACCGCGACCTTGGCTGCGCTCCCGGAGCGGCCGGCGCGAAGAGGTCGCGGGGCGCCACAACATCGCGCCACGTTGCTCCACGCATGAGCGAGATCATCCGATCGGCGGAAACGCCCGCTTGCTTGACCCTCGCGAGGAACAACCCAATGAAGTATGCGGAGTCGGTGACCATTGCGAGGAGATACACGAACAGGCTGAACTCGCCGACCGTGATCCCGGCCGAACCATCCGTCGATAGCGATCCTGCAGTGAGAATCAGAATGAGTCCGGTACCGATGCTGACGGTGTTGTGGAAGATCGCTTCGAGTCCTGCGGTGAACGTCCGGTCGCGCACCATCATCTTGCGCCGGACATCGTTCAACTCGTTGAAGTGCGCCAGCATTGTGGATTCCGCACCGGCCACCTTCACCGATTGAACCGAGCCCAGCGTCTCTCCGAGGAATCCTGTGATGGCTTCCGTCGATTCGCGTGCCGCGGTGCGATACCGGCGGATCGTCGAACCCGTGCGGCTCACGACGAGAATGACGATGGCCACCGGAGCGAACACGACAAGGGTGATCGCGGGATCTATCGAGAAGAGCAGGATCACCGCGACAAGGGCGGAGAGCATCGATCCGATGAAATCGACGGTGAAGTCCATCGCCTCAACGGTGTGGTCGACATCGTCCCGAAAGCGCGAAACAACCTCACCAGGCGTTTCATCGATCGGTCGTGCGCCGGGCAGCGAGAAGATCCACGCCAACATCGAAGCGCGCATCGAAGCTCCGGCGCGGAACAGTGTCTCGGAGTGCAGGCGCATTCCGCCGAACACGATGACGATGCGGGCGACGAGATAGGCCCAGAGCGCAGCGATGATCGTGGGTAGGTTCCAGCCGACCGCCTCACCGGTGAGCTGATCGAAGAAGGCCGCGACGATCAGGCCGATCGCGATCGGCATGGTCCAGATGGTGATCCACAGGGCGACGCTGAAACCGTACCGCAAGGGCTGGTTGCGGATGAGGGCCAGGATCATGCGAATGATTGGTGCCTCGGAGCGGGTCGTCATGCGAGCACCTCCTCCATGCCGGTCGCGAGCAGTCGCGTGAAGCGCGATTCTGGGTCGGCGGCGAGGACGGCGCGTTCGCCGAACTCCACGACGCGCCCTTCGTCGAGGATGAGGATGTCGTCGGCCCGGGTGACCGTCCCCAGCCGGTGAGCGATCACAATGCCGGTGCGGTCTTCGAGGAGATGGTCGACAGCTCGTTCGATCAGCGCCTCGGTTGCCGGATCAAGGCGGGACGACGCCTCGTCGAGGACCACAACCCCCGGGTCCTCGAGGAAGATCCGGGTGAACGCTAGGAGCTGAGCTTGGCCGGCCGACAGTCCGCCGCTTCCCGAGTCGAGGAGGGTGTCGAGGCCTTTCGGCATCGACGCGAGCCACGAGTCGAGCTCGAGGCGATGGATCGCGTCGAGGATCTGCTCCTCGGGTATGGCGTCATTGAAGAACGTGAGGTTGTCCCGAATCGAGGCACGGAAGAGCTGTACATCCTGGGTGACCATGCCGACGCGTTTTCGGATGTCGGAAACGTGAGCGTCCCACGTTGCGACATCGTTGAGGCGCACCGAACCGGCTTGTGGCTCGTACAACCGTGTCACGAGCCGCGCGATCGTGGACTTCCCACTCCCGGTGCGACCGAGCAGACCAACGACTCGACCGGGCGCAATGTGGAAGCTGACATCTCTGAGGACGATCTCGGAGGATTCTCCGTCGTCGCCATCGTCGTACGAGAAGCTGACATCGTCGAACTCCACGCTGAGCGCACCTGAACCGATCGAATGATCTCCCTCCGCCTTCAGCTTCGTCACGGTCGTCATCAGCTCGTCGACCCGTGCGATGGCGGCTCCGGCCTTCTGGAGATCCTCCATCTGGGCGCGGATCTGTTCCATCGGATGCCGGGTCATTTCCACGTAGTGGAACACCAGGTAGACCGCGCCGATCGTCAGCGTCCCGATGCCGTACAACCACGAGCCCAGGATGAAGACAATGGAGGTCGAGAGGCCGTAGAGGACGATGGTCGAGCTCCACATCGTTGCCCACCCCATCCAGGCGCGCACCGTTCGCGGTAGCCAGCGTTGCTGGATGTCGTTGAAGCGCGTCTCCATGTAGGGGCCGGCCCCGTTCGAGGTTATGTCCTCGGTACCTTCAACTACCTCGCCGACGAATCCGTACGCTTCGGCGGCGGTTGCCCTCACGGCTTTCCACCATGGAACGGCGACGCGATGGAACCCTGCCATCGCAACGATCGCGAGGGCGGTGAAGATGCTGACGCTCAGCCCGACGATCCAGCTCTCGAACCACAGCATCACGATGATCCCGATCACGAGGCCACCGTTGCCAACAACCTTGATCATCATTGCCGAGAAGAAGTTCGAGAGCGATGTCACATCCCCGTCGATGCGTTCGATGAGTTCGCCTGCCGAGTGTCCTTTGTGGAATCCCATGTCGAGGTGAATGACATGGTCGGTCAGGTCTCCTCGCAGATGGTTCGTGGCCGACCATCCGATGTCCTCGGCGAGGTAGGTCGCCCAAATTGCGAGCGCCTGCTGTCCGATGGCGATCAGCATGAATGTCACGGCGAGCGGGATGAGGGCGCTCGCGTCGCGACCGTCGATCGCCCCGTCGATGAAGCGCTTGATGAGTTGCGGGTTGACGAGTTGGAGCGCAATCGTCGAGAGCAGAACGAAGCTGAGCAGCACCACACGCGGCCGGAGGGGCCTCAGGTAGTTGGTGAGGAGGCTGAAATACGCTCGTACGGGAATCATGTCGTGTCCTTGGTCATCCGGCGGTGGTCGCTGCGGCCATCAAGAAAGCCGCCCGGTGGGCGGCTGTCTCGCTTGAACGCTGCTGCCGGGTCAGAACCGGAAACGGGCGCGCGCGAGTGCCGCCTGGGGGGTGTTCGGCTGCGTGGCTCGGAACATCCGTAGGTCTCCTCGCTCGACGCTGCGGCCCGTGGGTCGCCTGACAGGGGAACTCTCGCGCGACGCGCAGTCCATGTCAAGCCTCGGATCTCGGTCGAGTGTTCCGTCGGGCTGGTCAAGCTTTGGGCGTGGTGAGCCGACATCAATGAGATGGCATCGCCCAACTGTGCTGCATGTGGATTCGATCTCCTCGATCCCGAGGCACGCTACTGCAGCGCCTGCGGGGCCTCGGTTCCCGAAGCTGAGCCGATTCCCGACGATGCGCCTGTCAAGGCGGAGTCCGATCTCGAGAACGATGTGCCGGCGGAGCATGATTCCGATCCCAAGGTTGCAGCGACGTCCGGCGATCTGTCGAAGATCGGGCTCGAGGTGCCGTCTCGTCTCCGCCTCACGGAGCAGCAATGGCAATACGTGACTTGGGCTGCCGTCGCTGCCGGCGCCGTGGCGATCGTGGCCCTTCTTGCGGTGGTTTTTGGCCTCCTCTCGAGCAGCAACGACGCGACCCGCTCACCTGTCGCGGCGGCCGGCGAGCCGTCCTCGACAACGACGCTTGAGCCCAGGACAGGCATGATCAACGAGTTCCCGGTGTCCTATCCGTCGACCGTCGAGTCTCCCCAGATCGGGGAATCCGTCGGCTATCACCAGGATCGGGCCTACATCGCCTTCAAGCTCACGGTCGATACCTGCGATCGCAGCGAAGGAATGCTGAGGGCGGGTGGTTCGATCCGGAACGAAACGCTCATCGGTCAAACCCTCGACTACCACCTCGTCATCGAGATGAAGCGTCGCGTGGTCGGTACATCGCTCGCCTCGCTCGAAACCACCGTCGAAGACCTGGGTCCGCTCGAGACCGCCGAGTGGAGTGTCGAAGCGGTGTCGACCAAGACGGTCAACGTCGAGTGCACCGTTGACGCCGTGACGGTGGCTCCCTCTCAGGCTTCCTAGCGACCGGCGTGCGTTCGAGCACCCCATTGGGACGTCGCGACTCTGTGATCGGACGATGGGTGCGGATCAGCCGAGGACGCGTACGACGAAGAGCGCGGCGAGGAGCGCGAACGAGTTGGTGGCGATGTGCGCCGTTACGGGAGCGACGGTGCTGTTGGCGCGGAGTCGGAGCCACAGGAATCCGAACCCGGCGACGGCGGTGCCGACAACGCTTCCAACGGCGGCGAGCGCAACTCCCGTGAATCCGTCGAGCATCCCGCCCGCTGGGTTTGTTTCGAGCGTGTTCAGCGTCGGGAGGATGTGCCAGAGACCGAAGAGGAGATTCGTCGCCAGGGCCGCCCAGAGCGGAGCCCAACGACGAACGAACATGCCAAACAGTACGCCGCGAAACAGGGTCTCCTCGTAGAACGCCGTGGCAATCGGGATACGAATCAGCGCGTCGAAGATGATGACCCAGGTGGATCGCTCGATGACCCGGTCGTCGTAGAAGAACTCGCGTGTCGCCGGGATCGCCACACCGATCAGGACGCCGATACCGATGACACCCATCACGATTCCGCCAACGACCAGTCCCCGGCGAATCCGGTCCTTGCAGTAGCCGAGGGCGGGAACGGTCACACCGGCATGGCGGGCGATGGCGAGGGCGACACCGAGGATGCCGAGGTTGAACGGGATGTGCAACCACGGATTGAGCACCTGGTTGGCGATGATGTTGGCATATCCGGCCAGCGCAAGGATCGCCAAGATGTGCAACCCGTGCATGGAATGCTGTCGCGGCGGTTGGTGGAGCCACATCGACGGGTGCCACATTCGATCCCACTCGGGGCGGGTCCACGATGCGTCCGGATCGGCCGGACGCGCGAGATCCGACTCGTCCACAGGGTCGCGTTGGTCGTCTTCGGCGGTGGCCATCGACCCGAACCCTACCGGCGGGTACGTGCCGCGACGCTACGCTGGTGGTCATGGCGCTGTTGGACGCGTTCAAGCAACAGGTTTTGAGCCTCGGCAGGAGTGAGGCGCGCGCCAAGGCGCGACCGTTGCTCGTGGACGACGAGGTCTTTGAACGGTCAGCGGCAGGACTCGATCGCCGAACGGTCGAGTCCTTCGTGATGTTCTGGCTGTTGTCCGACCGCGCGGTCTACCTCGTGGCAGGGGGGGCCGACGGTGATTGGGCGTTCCGTATCCCGTACGGGTGTGTGCACGAAATGGCTCTGGACTACGACGAGAATGCCGCAACGTTGCCGTGGTACGTGCGTCTCGCGCTCAAGACGGATTCGGACTGCACGATCACGACGCTCGGCGACTCCGGTGATCCCGGCAACCCGCTCGCTGCGCCGTTCCCCAGGGCCGTCGTCGGCGATGAGAGAGACCGATTGGCCCGCGGCGAAATCGTACCACTGACCGGGTTCGCGGCTGTGCCGCACAAGTTCCGCGAGACGCTCTCTCTCCAGCTCGCGGCTTCCGGATCCACCCTCCACCTCCACGGCGAAGACCGGGCCCAAGCACAGAGAAGGGTCCGAGCCCGCAAGCGCGGGAAGGCGACGGAGTAGTCGCGCAACCGCTGGCCCGAAAGAGGCAGAGAGCCAAGAGCCAAGACACGACCTGCGGAACGCTTCTTTGTTCCTTGTTCTTTGTTCTTTGTTCTTTGTTCTTTGCTCCTGCTACTCGTCCAACGGTTCGAACACGGCCGTGAAGTGTCGCAACCACGGGGCCTGTTCGAGGATTCGGTAGCCGCGGACCTCCGGTGCGTGTTGCGCAACCTCGATCACAACTTCCCCGACATAGTCGATATGGCTCTGGGTGTAGGTGCGGCGCGGGATCGCGAGGCGGACGAGCTCCCTCGGCGCCGGCTCGTCCGGTTCGTCGCCGAGGCGAGGGCGGCCGAACATGACGGTACCGATCTCGACCCCGCGCACGCCGCCGTTGCGGTAGAGCTCGACGGCGAGCGCCTGCGCCGGATACTCATGGGGCGGGATGTGGGGGAGGAGCGCCTTCGCGTCGAGATATACGGCGTGACCGCCGGCCGGCTGCACGATGGGAACGCCGGCGCCAACAATCCGATCGGCTAGGTATTCCGTTGATCGAATCCGATATCGCAGGTAGTTCTCGTCAACAACCTCCTCCAGGCCCTGCGCGAGCGCCTCGAGGTCGTAGCCGGCAAGTCCCCCGTATGTCGGGAACCCTTCGGTGAGTATGAGAAGGTTCCTGGCCTGGAGTGAGAGGTCATGGTCGTTCATCGCGAGAAACCCGCCGATGTTCACCAGACCGTCCTTCTTCGCCGACATGGTGCAGCCATCGGCGAGTGAGAATATCTCCTGGGCGATCTCCTTCGCCGTGCGGTCCGCGTAGCCGTCTTCGCGGATCTTGATGAACCATGCGTTCTCTGCGAAGCGGCACGCGTCGAGGAACATCGGAATGCCGTATTCGTCGCACACGGCACGAACCTCTCGAAGATTCTTCATCGAGACCGGCTGACCTCCACCGGAGTTGTTCGTGATGGTCATCATCACGAGGGGAATCCGATCGACACCCACGTCGTCGATCGTGGCCCGCAGCGCCGCTATGTCCATGTTGCCCTTGAACGGCAGAATCTCCGACGGATCGGACGGTTCAACGAGATCCAACGCCTCGGCGCCCCGGTACTCGACATTCGCGCGCGTCGTATCGAAGTGTGTGTTGTTGGGAACAACGTCGCCTTCCGAGACCATGACCGAGAACAGGATCTTCTCGGCGGCACGGCCTTGGTGTGTCGGGATGACTTCGGAGAAGCCGGTGAGGTCCTCGACGGCGCTCTCAAAGCGGTAGAAGCTCCGGCTGCCGGCATACGACTCATCGCCACGCATCATGCCGGCCCACTGCTCAGATGACATCGCCCCGGTGCCGGAGTCGGTGAGCAGGTCGATGATGACCTGGTCAGCGTGTAGTCCGAACAGGTTGAACCCGGCACGCTGGAGAGCCGCTTCTCGTTCTTCAACCGTTGGCAGATCGATGGCTTGGACGGTGTGGATCCGGAATGGTTCGATGATGGTGCGGTACGGCATTAGGTCCTTTCGGTCGCCTCCTGGATTCTCGCAGCCCCCGCCGCTCTGCGAGTCGGTAGGCTGGCGTGTCATGGAGCTACTTGGAGATCTCGACGTTCATCTCTTCAACGAAGGGACACAGACCCACCTGTACGACCACCTCGGCGCACAGGTCTTGCCCGACGGGAGTGCGCACTTTGCGGTGTGGGCTCCGAACGCCCGCGAGGTGTCGGTTGTCGGCGACTTCAACGGCTGGGACCCGTCGTCCAACCCGATGTTCCCCACCGGTTCCGGCATTTGGAAGACCCACGTTCCAGCGGTCCATCAGGGAAACACGTACAAGTACCGGATCGTTACCCAATCGGGAGATCACATCGACAAGGCCGACCCCGTGGCCTTCCTTGCCGAGGTCCCGCCGAAGACGGCGTCGGTGGTATGGAACCTCGACTACGAATGGAATGACGAGGCGTGGATGTCGACCCGAGGCGTCCGCCAAGCGCACGATGCGCCGATCGCGATCTACGAGCTCCACTCCGGCTCCTGGCAGAGGGCAGAGAACGGCGACTCGTACTCGTATCGAGATCTCGCCGAGCCGCTTTCGGACTACCTCACCGAGATGGGCTACACCCACGTCGAGTTCATGCCCCTGGCCGAGCACCCGTACTACCCGTCATGGGGCTACCAGGTGACCGGATGCTTTGCGCCGACGAGTCGATTTGGGACCCCTCAGGATCTGATGTACCTGGTTGATCACCTCCATCAGGCGGGGATCGGCGTGATCATCGACTGGGTCCCATCCCATTTCGCCACCGATGGGCATGGTTTGTCCCAATTCGATGGAACCGCGCTCTACGAACACGCCGACGCTCGGAAGGGATTTCACCCCGACTGGGGCAGCTTCATCTACAACTATGGGCGGAACGAGGTGCGGTCATTCCTCGTCTCGTCCGCGAATTTCTGGCTCGATCGGTATCACGCGGACGGGTTGCGCGTCGACGGTGTCGCTTCAATGTTGTACCTCGACTACTCACGTGAAGAAGGTGAGTGGGAGCCAAACGCCTTCGGTGGGAATGAGAACCTCGAAGCGATCTCGCTCCTCAGGCAGGTCAACAGCGTGGCGTACGGAGAGCACCCGGGCATCGTGATGATTGCCGAGGAATCCACGGCATTCCCCGGCGTGTCCCGTCCGGTTGACGCCGGCGGCCTCGGATTCGGCTACAAGTGGGATATGGGCTGGATGCACGACACCCTCGAGTACTTCGCCCATGAGCCGGTGCACCGCTCGTTCCACCAGAACGACCTGACGTTCCGCATGCTCTACGCCTATGACGAGAACTTCATCCTCACGCTCTCCCACGACGAAGTGGTCCACGGGAAGGGATCGCTGATCAACAAGATGCCGGGCGACGAGTGGCAGCAGTTCGCGAATCTCCGGGCGCTCTACGGCTACCAGTACGCACTTCCGGCCAAGAAGTGTCTGTTCATGGGCGGCGAGTTCGGACAGCGCTCGGAGTGGTCGGCAGATCGCCAACTCGAGTGGTTCGTCCTCGAGCACGGGAATCACGGTGGCCTTCAGCGATGGGTGAAGGACCTGAACGCCGCGTATCGGGCCGAACCGGCGCTTTTCGTCGATGACTACAACCCTGCCGGCTTCGAGTGGATCGATGCCGGCGATGCCGGAGCCAGCGTCTTCAGCTTTCTGCGGAAGGGAGGCGGCCGCCCGGTTCTGGTCGTGCTGAATCTCACGCCCGTCACCCGACCCGGCTATCACATCGGTGTCCCGGACGGAGGGACGTGGGAGATCCTCCTGAACAGCGACGACGTTCGCTACTGGGGATCGGGAGCCGGCTCCTTCGGCACGGTCGAGGCGGTTGATACCCCCATGCACGGGCGTACCCAGTCGGTGTCGCTCGACCTGCCACCGCTTGGAGCCATCTTCGCGGCACCAGTCGGCTGAACCGAGATCTAAGGGCCAAGACCTGACACGTAGCTTGTGGCTCGGCTACTACGCCTGCCGCGAGGGGTCGAGGGTCGGCACGGCATCAATGTTGTGGGAGCCGCAGTCGAGGCATTGGTAGACGGTGTTCGCAGCGCCTGATTCCGACGTGCGCGCCTTGACGAGCGACACCCCGCAGATCCGGCACGCCTCGAGGGTCATATGCTGGTTCGTGCCGCACCCCGGGCAGTCGATCCACTCGTCTTCGGGGAACTCGGTGCGTCCCCAGTTTGCTTTCGTGATCTTGAACTCTTCGTCGGTATGTCGCTGGGGGAAGGGAGGCGACGGCGCCTCGAGGGGGGCGATCTCGGCTCCGGGACCGTTGACCGGATGGGCTGAGCCTTCGGTGTCGAGGGAGAACAGGGCGATCCCCTGCGCCTCAGCGATGCTGATCGCCGCAGGGGTGAATCCCTTCGTTGAGAAGATCAGACGGACTCGATGGTCGGGCTCCGTCGCGAGCACCGCGAGCACCGTACGTTGGTTCAGGGGGCGGTCCGGGACGCGCACGAAGGCAGCCATGCCTTCCGAGCGCAATTCCACGCTCTGCGCCCCCCGTTCTGCGATTTCGACAGGGGGTTCACCGACGTGGAACATCCACAAGTATGCCGCCTGGTAGGCCTGATCGAGGGTGAGCATCGAAGCCGGTTCGGAGCGCATCGCTCGGCCTTTCCAGAGTACGTACCGGAGTTGTATCGGCAGATTCCTGCGGTTTCTAGAGGGGCGAACGCGGGATCGAGTGTTCCCAGTCGGCGAGCAGTGTCCTGAGAGCGGCAACGAATGCCAGCGGCTGGTCGAGGATCAGGTGGTGGTGTGCGTCGGGGATCGAGACGAACGGTGCATTGCGGCCGGTCAGCTCGTACATGTAGGCCGCAGTGTCCTCCGGCACGATCGTACTGAATTCACCGCGAAAGAAGGCAATTCGACACCGCACCGACACGAGTTGATCGCGCAGCGGAATCAGCGTCTGGTGGAAGAGATGCGGGTCGAATCGCCACGTCCAGCCTGATTCGGTCTCGTGGAGCGAGAGCCGGCCAACGTGATCGACGATGAACGTGTTCTCGCACGGTTGGGGCGGAACGAGTCGAAAGTGACGCAGCGCGGCGGCTTCGTCCGGGTATGTGCCGGGGGAGCGGAATGCCCTTCCTCTGGCGCCCTCGCTCGACTCGGGGTCCGGTCGCCGTACCGGTGTGTCGACGACGACCGCTCCTGTGAGCCGGTCGCCATAAGCGGACGCAAGCTCGAGCGTGATGCCGCCTCCAAGAGAATGGCCGACGACCACCGGTGGTCCCGGGAAGCCGGCATCATCGGCAACCGCGAGCACCTCCTCGGACCACAGCGTGTGGTTGTAGGTTTCTCGCCGCCCGCTTTCGCCGTGACCGGACAGGTCGAGAGCGACCGCATGCCAGTTGCCGGCGAACATCGGGGCGATGAACGACCACCAGTGTGCGTGGGCGGCTCCGCCGTGGACGAACACCAGCCCGGGTCGGCCACGCTCTCCCCAATCCAGATAGCGGATTTGTGATCCGGCGACCGGGATGCGCTGCTCTCGGTAGGGCATCCCGATTGCGCGAACGAACCATGGCGGCCCGTCGGCGTCACTCACCTCGAACCTCATGCGGCAGGGTGAACCAGCGCAGGTGTTCGAAGTCGTCTGTGAACTCATCAGCGTCGAACCCATCTTCGAACGGCAACGCCGAAGCGAGGATCGATGTCGCCTCGTCGAGGTAGTCCGAAAGAACGGGGTCGGCATCGCGATGCGGCTGGTGGTCGTATCGCATCACTCCGGTCGAGTAGTCGATCTCGGACAGGCTGAGCGACGGCTCACCCCGGCCGTCGCGGTGTTCCCACAGGCCGGTCACCGGGTCGAAGCGGTAGGAGGGCAGGAGTCGCCAGCCTTCGTTTGCGATCAGGTGGACGGCCTCCACGATGAAGTCGAAGACGAGTTCGGAAATGAAGTAGTTGAAGTTGACTCGCACCCACCCCGGTTTGATTCCCTCACAGCCTCGCGTGATCTCCCGTTCGAACTCGATCGAGGTGTCGAGGTCGATGTCGAGCAGGCGATGGCCGTAGGGTCCGGCGCATGAGCAACCCCCTCTGGACTGAATCCCGAACAAGTCGTTGAGCAGCGCAACGACGTAGTTGTGATGCAGATATCGGTCGCCGTGGTTGACGACAAACGAGACAATCGAGAGCCGCTTCGCCTCGGGATTCCCCAAGAGTTTGATGTTGGGGTTCTTGCTCCATGATTGGATGGCCCGCGTGATGAACGACTCTTCGAGATCGCGGATTCGTTCCAGTCCAACGGCCCGCTTCAGCTGGAATACGAGGCCCGTCCGGATCGACTCGACGATCGCCGGTGTGCCTCCCTCCTCACGAGTCTCGATGTCGTCGATGTACCGATGGTCGTTCGGGTTGACGAACGTCACGGTTCCCCCGCCGGGCACCGCTGGGACGCGATTCGTGAATAGCTCCTTGCGGGCGACGAGGACACCTGGCGTACCGGGTCCGCCGATCATCTTGTGAGGCGAGAACACCACAGCGTCCTTGTAGGCGGCGGGATCATCCTCGGGGTTCATATCGATAGACACGTATGGGGCGGCTGCCGCGAAGTCCCAGAACGAGAGAGCCCCATGTTTGTGAAGGAGCCGGGCTACGGATCGGGTGTCGGTGATGATGCCGGTGACGTTCGAGGCTGCCGAGAAGCTCCCGATCTTCAACGGCCGATCTCGATGGGCCTCGAGTTCTCGCTCGAGTTGGGCGAGATCGATATGGCCATCGGCGTCTTCCTCGATGCGCACCACGTCAGCGATCGACTCTCTCCACGGCAGCTCGTTGGAATGGTGTTCGAATGGCCCGATGAACACAACCGGTCGCTCGGATGCCGGTATCTGATCGCTGAGGTGATACTCGTCCTCGAGTCTCGACGGGATGCGGAGGCCGAGTACGGAGACCAATCGATCGATGGCGCCCGTGGCCCCGGAACCGGAGAATATGACCGCGTGGTCCTCACCGGCGTTCAGGCACGATCGAATCATCTGCCGGGCCTCTTCACGGAATCGGGTCGTTTGGAGACCGGTGCCGGAAGACTCGGTGTGTGTGTTGGCATAGAGGGGGAGGACAACGTCGCGCAGGTACCCCTCGATGAACGACAACGACCGTCCTGAGGCGGTGTAGTCCGCGTAGGTGACTCTCCGCAGGCCGAACGGACCCGGCACGGCGTAGTCCGAGCCGATGACCGACGCCCGAATGGTTTCGACGAGGTCCATGGAGAGAAGGGTAGACACGAGCGTTGGCAGTCGGAGTCCGGCATTGTGGAGTCTCGCTGCTCAAGCACTACGACGCTAGGCCAAACATCGATCCACTCCGGACTACTAACTAGAAGCATCTAACCGCAAGTACCACGATTCACAAGCATGGTGTGCAATCCCGATTTCAGCGGTTCGATTCCATTGGGACCTTCGTCCCTGCCGGGGGGACTTCGGTCCCTAGAGGTAGGACTGGAGCCGGGTTAACAATCCCGTCATAGCGATCCGCGGGCTCGTGGACGTCACCGGACCGGGGACCGGAATAGGCGACGAAGTAGCCACCTGACGAGGATCTTCCATTGATGGGAGTTTCCGCGTGGCCAGAGTTGATCTTGAGATCACCAGACGACAGTTCTTCGGAGCCGGATTTGCCGGCGCCGCAGCAATTGGGGCGGGGCGTGTGCCGCTGGCCATGCACTACCCAGACCCTCCTTGGTTCGCCAACGGCGACGTGACGACGACGTACAACTACTGCGATATGTGCCCGTGGAAGTGCGGGATCGCCGTCCAGAGTGTCGACGGCAAGGTCATCAAAGTCGATGGGAATGCGAACGATCCGAAGAGCCGCGGGATGTTGTGCGGTCGCGGTCAAGCGGGTGTGTCGTTTATGTACGACCCGGACCGGCTGCAGTCCCCAATGATTCGCACAGGGGAACGAGGCGAGGGCAAGTTCCGTGAGGTTTCGTGGGAAGAGGCGCTCGACTACACGGCAGAGAAGATCCTCGCCATCAAAGAGAAGTACGGACCGGAGTCCCTCGCGATCTTCGGCCATACCACCGGCGATTTCTGGTTCACCGACTACTTCGCCCAAGCGTGGGGTACGCCCAATGCCGCGAAGCCGTCCTCGTCGTTGTGCCTGAGCCCGCGGGACGAGGCCTCCTCGCTCACGCTCGGGTTCCCTGTTGGCGGACACGAACCGATGGACTGGGACGAAATCGAGGCCGTCGCGTTCATCGGAAGCCACGTCGGCGAAGACAGCCGCAACACGGTTATGCAGGATTTCGTCGAGGCACGCAACCGCGGGGCGCAGATCATCGTCGTCGATCCGCGCTTCTCCACCGCCGCGGCGAAGGCAGACCATTGGCTGCCGATCAAGCCGGGCACCGATACCGCCCTTTTGCTTGCATGGGTCAACGTTCTCATCGAGGAGAATCTGTACGACGCTGCCTACATCGACGAGTGGGCAAACGGATTCGATGATCTTGCTTCTCACGTGAAGGACTTCACGCCGGAGTGGGCAGCCTCAATCACCGAGTTGCCGGCCGATCAGATTCGTGCGACCGCCCGGGTGATGGGTGAACGTCACCCGCAGGCGGCGATCATGCCGGGCCGCCACACCACCTGGTACGGCAACGATGCACAGCGCATGCGCGCCGTGTTCCTGGTCAATTCTCTGCTCGGTGCCTACGGCCGGCACGGCGGAATGTACTTCAACAAGTCACCATTCCTCGACGCCTACCCGCACCCACCGTTCGCCGTGACCGGAAGCTCGGGCGGTTGTTCCGCGGAACCTGGTGAAGAGGTGAGCGACGAACTTCCTCTCGGACCGTCCGGCAAGGCCCGTGCCGACGGTGCCCGCGAGACCTTCCTCCGTGGAGCCACTGCGATGCAAGAGCTGATCGACCCGATGATCACCGATGATCCCTACCGGATTGCCGGCCTAATCGTCTACGGCGTCAACCTGCTCAACTCGGTCCCAATGCCATCGAGGACGATCGAGGCACTCAAGAAACTCGATTTCATCCTCGCCGTTGACGTTCTCCCCCAGGAGCATGTCGCGTGGGCCGATGTGGTGTTCCCAGAGGCGACGTTCCTCGAGCGCTACGACGAACTCTCGACCGTGCCGTACAAGACGCCGTTCATCCAGATGCGCGAACCGGCCGTGGCTCCGCTCTACGACACGATGCCGGGCTGGATGATGGCCAGGGAGCTCGGTCTCCGGGTTGGCCTCGATTCGTTCTTCAAGTGGGAGACGATCGAGGAGTACCTCGACACCCGTCTTCGTTCCGTCGGCTCCAGCCTCGAGAAGATGCATGACGCCGGCGGTGTGATCATCCAGGAAGGCAAGCCCTACCTCGAGGACTTCGGAGACGAGTCGCCGTTCCAGACGGCTTCCGGGAAGATCGAGTTGTCGGTCATAGAGCTTGCGGAAGCGGGCCTTGATCCAATTCCGGTTTATGAACCAACCGAGGAGCCGCCCGACGGCTACTACCGCTTGCTCTACGGCAGAGTCCCGGTCCACACATTCGCCAAGACGCAAAACACACCGGCGTTGAGCGGCGTCTATCCAGAGAACGAACTCTGGATCAACGAGGACGAAGCCTCGGCGCTCGGGTATGGCAACGGGGATCGCGTGTGGCTCGAGAACGAGGCTGGTGATCGAACCGGTCCGATCAAGGTGAAGGCAACGCAGAGGATCCGGAAGGACGCCGTGTTCATGGCACACGGATTCGGCCAGCAGTCCGAAGGGCTCACCAACGCCAACGGCAAAGGTGCCAGCGACACCAAGATGATGAGCCGCTACAAGCTCGACCCGATCAGCGGCGGCGCAGGAATGCGGATCAACTTCGTCCGACTCGTGGAGGGAGGCTGACATGGCATCGGCATTCCTCCTCGACATGAGCCGTTGCATCGGGTGTGAGGCGTGTGTGGTGGCCTGCAAAGCCGGCAACGAGCTTCCCTCCGATCGTCAGTACATCGAGTTGATCGAGCAGACCTCCGGCACCTTCCCGAACCTCACCGGCGGTTTCCAGAACCATCGGTGTTATCACTGTGCGGACGCCACGTGTGTCGCGGTGTGCCCCACCGGCGCGTTGTTCAAAGACAACGGTCTGACTCGTTTGGATCGGGACGCTTGTTCGGGCTGCGGCTACTGCGTCCAGTCGTGCCCTTACGGTGTCCCGAAGATGTCCGATGGGCGTTCGAGCAAGTGCGACGCGTGTGCGTCCAACGTCGGGGGAGGAGGCTCCCCATGGTGTGTCACCACGTGTCCCGGCAAGGCGCTCGAGTACGGCGACCGCAATGAGATCCTCGCGGAAGCGAACAGACGTGTCGCCGCTCTGAAGGACCGCTACCCGAAGGCTCAGGTCTACGGGGAGACGCAGGCGGGGGGCCTGGGGCTCATCCTCGTGCTCCCGGATGACCCTGAGACCCTCAACATCCCTGCGGATCCTCCGCCTACCCCCGAAGTCGCAAATCTGTGGAAGAACTGGGTGCAGCCGATCTCGATGGGATCAACCGCCGTCACTGTCGCCGGCCTCGGTGTGCTTGGGGTCATGGCTCGAAAGAACCACCTGGCGGAGATACAGGAGATCGAGAACAAGCAGGAAGCTGCGGTTTCGACCGGCAGCGCAGAGGGAGGGCACGACGATGCCTGAGTCCAACGGCGAACAGATGGTTCTCCGCTATCGGCGTGGCCAGCGCATTATCCACGCGGTGATGGCAGTTTCCTTCCTGATCCTGCTCTTCACCGGTCTGGCTCTGGTGTGGAGCCCGCTCGCGTTCATCGCTGCGGGTGGATGGTCGCGGTACCTGCACCGTATTGCTGCGATCGGTTTCATGTCGGTACCAATCCTCTACATCGTGTTCGACCGTCCCGGTGCCAAGGAGATCGTCACCGAGTCGTTCAAGTACGACAGCGACGATGTCGCATGGTTCAAGAGCTTCTATCGCTACGTCTTCGGCAGAACGGCCAAGATGCCGCCGCAAGGAAGGCTCAACGCAGGGCAGAAGCTCCATCACTCGGCGGTGATCATCTTCTCCGCCTCCATCGTGGCTACCGGGATCATCATGTGGGGCTTCAAGAGCAGCCTGAGCGCCACGGCGCTGTCGTGGACCGCCATGGTGCACGACCTCTCGATGCTGGCGCTGGCGCTACTGCTGCTCGGCCACATCTACTTCACCTATGTCTACAAGGCCTGGTCATCGATGGCCACGGGATACGTGCCCAAGGAGGACATGGAGCTCGAACACAGCAAATGGCTCGATGAGCTCGAGCACGAAGGTGCTGAGAGCGCTTCGACGTGACAAGCGGAGATACGAAGAGTCCGGCCTCGAGCCGGCGGGGAGCCCTGTGCTCCCGCACAATGAAAGGAAAACCATGAAGAGAATGCAATGGGTATCGCTGATCGGGCTTGTGCTCGCTCTGGCGATGGTCGCCGCTGCTTGTAGTAGCGACGATTCTGCGGATGACACCACTACCACAACAACAACGGTCGCGGAGACGACCACCACGACCGAGGCGGCGTTCGATCTGACGGCGGCCGTTGACGACTATCTGTCGAGCATTCCCGAGGGCTTTTTTGCCATCGGGGATACGCAGGTATTCAAGGATGGCGTCGAGGCCAGCGGTGCACTCGTGGTCGACGTGCGGGAAGAGAGTGAATACGCAGAAGGGCATATCCCGGGGGCGGTGAGCATCCCGCTGCGGACGCTGACGCAGAATCTCGACAAGATCCCGACGGATAGCCAGGTCTACGTCTACTGCAAGTCCGGCTTCCGTGCAGCACAAGCGCTCTCGGCGCTCGGCCTAGTCGGCTACGACAACGTTCTGTCGTACCGGCCCGGTTGGGACGGCTGGACCGAGGCCGGCGAAGAAGCCAGCACCGAAGAGACAATGGCTGAGGTTGTTGGCGCACCCGAAATCGAGCCGGAACTGCTCGCGGCCGTCGACGCGTACATGTCGACGATCCCCGAGGGCTTCAACTCGGCCGGCGACGCTGCCAAGTTCCTTGAAGCTGCCGATGCAGGCTCGTTCGTCCTCGACGTCCGGACCGCCGACGAGTACGCGGCGGGTCATCTCGAAGCTGCGACCAACGTCGACCTCCGGGGCCTGGCGACGGGGATCGACATGGTGCCGACCGACTCCAGCACGATCGTCCATTGTGGATCCGGGCATCGCGCAGCGATGGCGCTCCCAGCCCTGGCCGTGCTCGATCGTGCGAGCAGCAAGGGGTACGGCGGAAGCTACGACTCGCTCGTCGAAGCCGGTGCCCCAGTAGCCGCCCAGTAGGGCTTTGCCCAAGAACCAAGAGCAAAGAACAAAGAACAAAGACGAGAGAACCCGTCCTCGGTCCCCTACCAGGGGGTCCGGGGGCGGGTTCTTGGCTGAGCTACCGCCGCCAACCCAGAGCTGAGACCGGACAGCCCTCAGTCTTGGTTCTTGACTCTTGGCTCTTGATCCTCTCCTACGCTGCTGGTCGGCAGACTTTGCAGGGTCGATAGCCTTTAGCTACAGCAACTTCTTCGGAGCGGAACTCGACGCGGTGTGCGTCGGTGATTCGTCTCGCGTGGCGGCATGTCGGGAAGCAGTAGATGCCTGTGGTATCGCTGCCGACGAGGCGAACTCCGCGACGGGCCGCTCTCTCGATGGCCTCAGGGTCGAGACCCTCGTGTTCGAGGAGTTCGCGCTTCATCGGGGAACCGTGGGCGTAGTTGCCGATCCGACCGTCGGTGCGTACGACGCGATGGCACGGGATCAATACGGGCACGGGGTTCCGGCCGAGAGCTGTTCCTACGGCGCGAACAGCACCAGGGTTTCCGATTTCTCTAGCGATCCACCCATAGGGACGGATCTCTCCCGGAGGAATCTCGGCACACTTCTCGAGCACCTTGCGCTGGAACTCACCTATCGATGAGAGATCAACCGGTAGCCGCCCAAGACGCCCGGTCTCGATTGTGTGGCTGAGGCGTTTCGCCAACGACCGGGGCGGGGCGTCCACGAAGTAGGCGCTGCGGGGGTGCTGGGCTTCGAAATCCGCGCGTGTCCCGACAGCTTCGACGGGCACGAACGCGGTGACACCGCGCCCGTTCCAGGCGACAAAGGCGCTTCCGGTTGGCCCGCCTACCTCGGTGTACGAGTCGGCGAGATCGGCGCCCATCAGAACGGTTTCGAGCAAGTCGTCGGGTGCGGTGCGGCGGAGTGTCGCAAGTTCTTCGACGATCGGGTCGTGGGTGGTCATCGGGCCTCCTCTTCGATCATGGTCCGGAGCCGGGCGAGGCCGCGCCGCACATCCGAGCGGCTGGTGCTTTCGGACCTTCCGGTGGTTTCGGCGATCTCCGCGTGCGGGAGACCCACGACGTGATGGAGCACAATGGCTGTTCGCTGGGGCCCCGGCAGCGCTGCAAGCCGTAGTCGCCATTCCTCGAGGTTGGCGTTGTCGACTGCCTGCGTGGCGGCGTCTTCGAACTCGTCGATCCGATCCTCCACGAGGAGTGCCTCGGGATGGCGCTCAATGCTGCGAGCTCGATTCCGGCAGAGGTTCAGAGCAATCGTCCAAATCCACGGCCTCAGCTGGAGCTGCGCGATGCGGTCGGCGCTGTAGCCCCCGAGAGCTCGGTAGACGCGGACGAACGTCTCCTGGGTCACGTCCTCGGCGTCGTGACGATTCCGGGTGAACTGAAGCGCACCCGAGTACACGCCGTCCTGAAGGTGGCGCACGAGGTCGGGGAAGGCACCATCGCGGTCGGCGGCGAGCCGGTTCGGGAGCTGGTCGAGGGTCGTGGTCATCTCACAAGGAAGAACCCCCGGAGTGCCTTCGGCGTTGCACTCACATGTCCCCGAGAAGGTTCGCCAGAAGAAGCAGGACACGTTGGTCGATCTCGTCGCGTATGGGACGGACGTCGTCCGGGGACAGGCCCGCGGGATCCGGCACGTCCCAATCGACGTAGCGCTTGCCCGGGTAGAGCGGACACGCATCCCCACAGCCCATGGTGATCACGACATCCGACTCTTGGACGGCTTCGTCGCTGAGCTTCTGAGGCTGCTCGCGGCCGATGTCGATCCCGAGCTCGGCCATGACTGCGGTCGCCGCCGGGTTGATCGAATCTGCGGGGGCGGATCCGGCGCTCCGCACGGCCACGCGGCCGGCTGCGTGATAGGCAAGGAGCCCTGCAGCCATCTGTGATCGACCGGCATTGTGAACACAGACGAAAAGGACGCTGGGAATGGGCATGTGCGAAGAGTAGACATGAGATCCGAGACTTGAGGCTCGATCTGAACACTGTCTTCCCCTCCACCGCCGAAGGCGGGGGAGGGTGCCCGAGCGGAGCTCGGGCGGGAGGGGGCGGCCTGGGAGCTTGGATCGCGACGATGAGGCCTGTCGCGGACCGCGACTCGCAACGGTGGCTGGTGACTCGCGACTACCTTCCGGTCCATGGATCGGTCGACACGGAATGGGGTTGCGTTCGCGCTTCTGGCAGCGTTGTTCTGGGGCGTGAGCGGTGCGATAGCGGCCGATGCCTTCAGTGAGGTCTCGCCGGCGCGGGTCGCCGAGGTTCGCGCGCTGCTCACCTCGCTGTTCTTCATCCCTTTTGCGCTCTATCGAGGGGCGCTCGCGCCGAAGGGCGGTCTCGGCTGGTTCGCGCTGCTCGGTGTGATTCTCGCCGGCTCAAATGTGACGTTCTACTGGGCGGTCGAACGGCTCGGGGTGGGGCCCGGTGCAACGATTCAGTTTCTTGCCCCGATCTTCGTCCTCGCCTGGATGGTTGTGGTCCAGCGCCGGAAGGTCTCTCCCGCCGTCTGGGTTGCCGCGGTGGTTGCGGTTGCAGGTGTGTTCTTCATCACTGAGGCGTGGAATCTCGAGGGCGGTGACTGGGTCGGAGTGACGTGGGGGCTCGCCTCGGCGGTGGTGTTCGCCTCATATCTCGTCTACGGGGAGTTCCTCGGTAGGCGGTATTCGTCGATCACGTTGGTCACGTGGGGTTTCGTCTTCGCTTCTGTCTTCTGGCTCATTGTTCAGCCAATCTGGACGTTCCCGACGGATCTCTCGACCAAAGTGTGGGCCGAGTTGGTCTGGGTCGCGATCATCGGAACAGCACTGCCGTTCCTATTCAGCATGTCCGCCCTTCGGCGCGCCGCATCGGGGATCGTGGGCGTCGTCTCGACGACCGAGCCGGTGTTCGCTGCAATCGCGGCCTGGATCCTGCTCAGTCAGTTTCTCAGCGTCGTGCAGATTGTGGGCGGCCTGATGGTGCTCGGGGCGGCCGTGGCCATCCAACGCCGCGGTGCGGCTGATGTGGAGGGGCCGCTCGAGGCGACTCGATAGACCATGTTCTCCTGGTAGCGTCATCGGTATGCGAGTCTTCAAGCGTGCCTTGCTCGGCCTCCTGCTCCTGAATGTTCTCCTCGTGGTTGCGGCGCAAGTCGCAAAGAGGATGCTGCCGGCGTACGGCGACGACGACTCTGATGTCTTCGCTGCCGTGGCTGCGATGAACGGTGCGGAGATCGTGAGCCGTTCGACCTCGTTCCGCGCCGGTTCGGGAACGGCAGTGATGGGTGGCATGACCATCGACCTCACCGAAGCGAGCTTCGCCAGCTCTGCAACGCTCGAGCTCACCGCGGTTGCGGGAGGAATCGAAGTGACGGTGCCGACGAAGTGGAGAGTTGAGATGACGTCGACGGTCTTTGCCGGCGGCACCGACAACCTCACCGATCCGGATGCGGCCGACGACGATGCTCCTCTGCTCGTGGTCGACGCTCGTGCCTACTTCGGTGGCATCGCCATTCGCTCGGTCGCCTGAACGACCGGTTGGTTGACGCAACGCGTTGGCGCCACAGCGCTCTATCTCCTCGCGTACCGGTAGCCTCGCACCATGGCCGTGGATCTCGCTGGCACCGTCACTTACCTCAAAGACCATGCCGTTGAGCACGGATTCCACGTTCACGACGAGCGGCACTTCGTTGAGACGTACACCCTCCGGCAGGCATGGGAGGTCGACCTCCATCCGGCCGAGGCCTGCGAAGGACCCCTCGACCTCCACATGGCGATCGACCTCGACCCACGCGTTGTTTTGGATCTCGAGGACCTGCTCATGGAATCGCCCGACACGCCGGAAGACCCCGGCGGTCGATTCGGCGTACCGTTCCTCTTCAACTGGGGGCTCCCGCAGATGGTGAATCCTCCAGATCTGATCGTGCTCTCGGCGGAGCTCGCCGGGATCGGTGGATTGGAGCTCCCCATCGAGGTGTCCGCCGTTGACAGTTTCGGGGCACTCTCCGACGGTCAGGAGCGGCGCCTGTCGGTGGTTGCAGCAGTCGACCTTTCGCTCATCGACCTCATGTTCCGTCAGGACAGTTTGTGCGAGACGCTTGATCGGGTTCATGCGGTGAGCATGTACGTGGTCGAGCACGCACCGGCTTGGATCGGTTAGTCCTTCGACGGCTTGGTACCAGCCGGAGCCTTCGGATCGCTTTCGGCGGATGTGTCGGAAGCTGTCCCCGCTTTTGGAGCCGAATCATCCTCAGCGTGCCGATTGACCCACTTGGTCAGCGGTGCGTTCATCTCGGCCGGCCGGTCTCCCCAGTCGTAGACCACGACGGTGCCGGCGGCTGCGTCGTGCATCGCTCGGCGCGTCGGGCTGATGAAGATGCCGAGGAACCCGAGGCCGAAGACCACGAATGAGAACGGGAAGACCAGGGTTCGGATGAATGCGTTCTTGCCTGGGATGGTTGTGCCCTGCTGGTTGAGGACACCGATGCCGACGACCGCCATACCGACCGTCCTTCCCGCCAGGCCGAAGCCAACCCAGAAGTACGCAAAGGCCCACGATACGAAGAGCAGCACGCCGACCGCGGTCTGGTTCCATGACGTCGTCGTGATATCGGCTCCGAAGACCAAGTTCACGACAACGTCGAGGCCGAAAATGAACAGGATGAACGCAAGCCAGACGAAGAGCGAGTCCAGGACGAATGCCGCGAGGCGGGAAACGGGACCTGCATAGTGACCGGTCACCTGGCCGCGACCGTCTTTCGCCGTCCCGCCCTTTCCCTCCAGGAGTGGGGGTGCGACCGGCCTGGTGTTGGGATCGTGCCCGGTGATCTTGTAGCTGAACCGGCCGACGATCTGGTCGAGCGACACGATCTGGCGGCGCACTACGTCCATGGCCGAGCCCGCAAGGGCCCCGGTGCTCTCGGCGACGATGTCGGGGATCCCGGCGCGGTCGGTGAGCGACTTCACATCGACGCGGTCCATCAGATGGTTCACATCGATCCGGTCCATGAGATGGTTCACATCAACGCGGTCGAGAAGTTTGTTGACGTCAACGCGGTCCATCAATTCATCGACGTCCACCCGGCTCAGCAGCTCGTTGACCTCAACACGCTCCATGAGTTCATTGACGTCCACCCGGTCAAGGAGCTCGTTGATGTCGACCCGCTCCATGAGGGCGTTCACATCGATCTGTTCGACGATCTTCTCCGGGTCGACAATGTCGACCACCGCTCCGGTCGCCTGTGAGGCCAACCTGGAGAGGAGCCCATCGCGCTTCTGCGGATCGCCGTTCGGCGTAGCTGCCGCGGCGATCAGCAGGACGAGCAGAGGAAGGTGGCGATCGCTCATGCAGCGACGATATCACGCGCGGTCCCTGCAGAACGGTCCGGCCGGTCCGGGCGACGGCGCGCTGAACGCTGGAGGTAGCACGCCGATGTGCAACGATGGTGGGCATGGCAGCTCAGAAAGCGATTGGTGCGACGATCACTGGGCGGGTTCAGGGTGTCGGCTATCGCTATACCTCGCTGCGCGTGGCCGAGGAACTTGGTCTCCAGGGATGGGTTCGGAACGCGTCGGACGGTTCCGTAGAGGTGTGGGCGCAAGGGCACGAAAGGTCCGTGAGTGCGTTCACTGAGTTTCTGAGACAAGGCCCTCGGTCGGCACTTGTCCAATATGTCGACGTCCGGACCGTAGAACCTGACGCCACCCTCGAGGGTTTCCGCGTGCGTTCCTAGACAGCCCGATCAGCCTTTGGAGAGTTGCGGAACAACGTGTGGCGCCCGCACCTGAAGTCTGGACGCCACACGCTGTAGCTATTCGTATGAGATTGCCTCGAGGATGTTCAGATTGGCGGCACGTCGGGCCGGAATGATGGCGGCGAGCAAGCCGGCAATGACTCCGAAGACCACCAGGCCGAAGATCTGAACAGCCGGGATAGACAGCACGTTGATGCCCTGAGACTTCAACGCCGCCGTGACCACGATTCCGAAGAACAACCCGACGACGATGCCGAGGATGGCGCCGATGACGGCGACCATGATCGATTCCCAGCGGATCATGCGTCGCGTCTGAGGCCGGGTCATACCTACGGCCCGCAAGAGCCCGATTTCTCGCGTCCGCTCGTAGATCGACAGGCTCAGCGTGTTCGTGATGCCGAACAGCGCAATGATCACGGCCAGGATCAGGAGGGCGTTGAACAGGACGAGCAGGGTGTCAATCTGGGCTTCCTGGGACTCTCGGTACTCCGCTTGGTCGCGCACCGTCACATTCCCGTAGTCGGCCGCGGCTTCTTCGACCACTGCCCGGACCGAGGCCTGGTCGACCCCTTCCGCGCCTGCTACGGCGACAACGAAGTCGGTGTCGGAGCCGAATCCCGTGAAGTTGGCCTCGTAGAACTCGAGGCCAACGAGGAAGTTGGATTGAACGATGTTCTGCTCGCCGTAGATGCCGACGATCTCGACTTCCTGGAGGCCGGTGGAAGCGAACCCCATCGGTATGGTGTCGCCGACGACCCAACCCTCGTCCGAAGCGATGTCCTCGTGCACGAACACCCCACCCGCAACGAGCGCGGAGACGCTACCGGCTTGGACATCGAGGAAGATCGTCTGTTCGACGGTCTGAGCTTCGACCGCGGTGAGGAACTCATCCGATCCGCTGCGGTCCCAGAAGCCGATTCTCAGCGACGTCGTGGTCTCAACTTCATCCTGAGCCTTGAGGTCCTCAGCCAACGCCGGGCTGAAACCTCCGGCGAAGCCATCGACACTGAGGACGTAGTCGGCGCGGAGTCCGTCTTCGATCGAACCGCTGACCGATGCTTTGATCGAGTCACCGAGAATGAAGAAGAACGCCACGAGCGCGAGTCCAATCATCAGTGCCGACGCTGTCGTCGCCGTGCGACGCGGTTTTCGCACGGCGTTGGCGATCGCCAGGGTGCCGGTCAGGTTGTCGATCTTGGGAAGCGGCCACCCGATGAAGCGTGCCAGGGATGGGACCACGAGCGAGCTCAGCATGCTGACTGCCAGGAAGACGACCAACGCCCCGATGCCGACGGCCGTCAACTCGTTGAGCGGGCCAAGGTCGATGACGTCTCCAAACAGTCCCGCCACGATCAGGCCTACACCGATGACGAGCAGGATCGACCCGAAGATCGTCCGTCGCCGATCTGACATGCGCAGCCGGACGTCAACGTCCTGGAGCGCCGCAACCGGCGGGATTCGTGCCGCACGTATGGCCGGCAAGACCGCAGCGACAAGGGTGACGCCGACGCCCACGATGAGGCCGACGATGATCGTTCGAGGCGCCAGCGACGCAGCCGTCGAGGGGATGTCGAAACCGATGGCTGCCATGCCCGCAGTGAGGAGCCCGGAAATCACGAATCCCAAGGCGATGCCGAGCACGGAAGCAAAGATGCCGACGATGAGTGCCTCGATCGCCACCATCCAGACCACCTGACCGCCGGTGGCGCCGACGGCGCGCATCAGCGCCAGTTCCCGCTGACGCTGCCGGACGATGATTCGGAAGGTGTTCTGGATGATGAATGCGGCTACGAATACGGCGACGGCGGCAAACACCAACAGAGCGGTGTTGAGGAAGCCGAGGCTCTCCTGGAGGGCTTCGGCCTGCGCTTCGGCCTCGTCGGCCGACACGATCGCTTCTACTCCTTCGGGGAGGGCAAGTGCAATGCTGTTGCGCAGGAGTTCAGGGCTGACATCCTCCTCACCGACAACGGTGATTGCGCTGTACAGGCCTTCGAGTCCAAACAGCGTTTGAGCGGTCTCGAGGTCGAACACGGCCACCGTTGCACCCGCGATGTTGTCGGCGTCCCCGAAGCCAACGATGCCGACGAGTTCGTATTCCGCGACTCCGGGGACGGTCTGAACTCTGATCGCGGTCCCCACAGCAAGCCCGTTGTCGTTCGCGGTCTTGGCATCGATGACCACTTCGGTCGGTCCTGTCGGGGCTGTGCCCTCGCGGAGAACGATGTTGCCGATCAGGCGTTCGTCCTCCGTCCAGGAGGCCCCGATCGTCGGTGGCCCCATCGGTACGATTGCCTCGCCGTTGCTGTCGTAGATCAAGGCGAAGCCGCCCGCCGATCCTTCGGCTGCGGCAACACCTTCTACGCCGAGCACCGTGTCCAGCACAGATTCTTCAATCGGTGGGGGTCCGCCGAAACCAACATCGAACTCCGCTTCCCCTTGCACGATGACGTCCTGGCCGGCGAACTGGTCGTCGAAGAGATCGGTGAAGGTCTGGTTGATGGTGTCGGTGAATATGAATGTGCCCGCGATGAATGCGACGCCGATCATCACGGAGAACGCAGTGAGTAGGAGGCGTAGCTTGTGCGCAAATATGGTCTTGAGGGCGGTTCGGATCATGACGTCACCCGCCGAACTGCTTCATTCGGTCGATGACCATGTCTGCGGTCGGATCGTGCATCTCGCCTGCGATCCGCCCATCCTCGAGGAAGACAATCCGATCGGCGTAGCTTGCCGCAACCGGGTCGTGGGTGACCATCACGATCGTCTGTCCAAACTCCCGCACTGCGCGTCGCATGAAGTCGAGCAACTCTGCTGCCGACTTGGAGTCGAGGTTTCCGCTCGGTTCGTCGGCGAAGATGATGTCGGGCCGTGACACGAGGGCGCGGGCGGCGGCGACCCGCTGCTGCTGACCTCCCGAGAGTTCCGATGGGCGATGGCTGAGCCGATCACCGAGGCCGAGTATGCCGACGACTTGGTCGAACCAGGCGTCGTCTTCCTTGTCGCCGGCAATCAGCAGCGGCAGCAGGATGTTCTCCTTGGCCGACAGGGTGGGGACCAGGTTGAACGATTGGAAGACAAAGCCGACCTTCTTGCGGCGCAGCAGCGTCAGGTTCTTGTCGTTGAGGGAGCCGAGGTCGGTTTCGCCGATGTAGACCTGCCCAGATGTGAGTTCGTCGAGGCCGGCAATGCAATGAAGGAGCGTAGATTTGCCGCTTCCCGACGGGCCCATGATGGCGGAGTAGCGGCCCTTCTCGAACGACTCCGAGACGTTGTCGAGCGCCCGCACCTCGGTGTCGCCTTCGCCGTAGGTCTTGGTGCCGTTGCTGATACGGGCGGCCAGATCGGTTGTTGGTTTGGTCTCGAGCATTGGATCCCCTCGACGTTGGATGTGGACGTGTCAAACCTACGCGCACTCTGCCATTTGTGCATCGGCAGATTGGCGGGTTGTGGGTCATCCCTTCGGATGAGCGGATCCTGAAGCAGGGCCCGATGGTCCGGAGAATAGCCTCAGCCAGGTCGACCAGCGCACGCGAGCACGCCGAGAGCGCGGCACCTCCCCCCAAGCGGGAGGAGTCTTGGGGGGAGGAATCCGGCTGGTGGCGGGTAGCTCGCGGCCTACCTCGAGGCCAGCGTCGGTGTCACCGTTCGGCCGTCAGTCAGGGAGATGCTGATCGATTCGCCACCGCCCACGAGGCGCAATGCGGTGATGAGTTCGTCCATGGTCAGCACGTCAATGCCGTCAACCGCCGTGATGACATCGCCGACGGCGATCCCCGCGAAATCTGCGGCCGAATTCGGCGTCACCTCACGGACGTCGACGCCAACAGGGGCCGATCCGCCGTCCGCGGTTGTGTCATACGCGGTGTCGCCGGCAATGCCGAGCAGAGCGTGCGAAACCGAACCGGTCGCGATGATCTCGTCGGTGACGCGTTCAACGATCTCCACGGGCGTGGCAAAACCGATTCCTTCGACGCCGATATTGGAGACACCGACCGCAGTCGTGATTCCAATCAAGGCACCGTCGGCGTCGACGAGAGAACCTCCGCTTGAACCGCTGGTGATCGGCGCGTCGGTCTGGATCATCCCGTAGAGGATGGTTTCGGGTCCGGTCTGCACTTCTCGTCCCAGGGCCGACACGACACCCACAGAGAGGGATGGTCCCCCTTCAAGTCCAAGCGGGCTCCCAACCGCGATCGCGGTCGTGCCGATCGTGAGGTTGTCGGTCGATCCAAGCGCAATCGGCGAAAGATCGTTCGCAGATATGTTGAGGACGGCGAGATCGGTGAGCGGATCGGTACCCATGAGTTCGGCCTCGTAGATTCTGCCATCGGACAGGATGACTCGGGCAGCAGTACCGCCCTCCACGACGTGGTCGTTCGTGGCGATGTTGCCCGAGGTGTCGAGAATGACGCCGGACCCTGATCCGGCAGGCACGAACGTTCCGTTCGATAGCGACCCGACTTCGACGGTCACGATGCTGGGGATCACGGCGGTGCCAACCGCTGCGGTGTCGGGAGCGACCGTCGCCGATGCTGGCCGGGCCGTGATCACACGGGTCGGACCAGCCTGTTCGATGATCACGGGGGCAGCGTCCTCCTGGAAGTTCGCGCCGATGACGCCACCTGCGAAGCCTGCGACTGCCACAGCGAGGGCGACCGGGAATACCAACCAGGTTCGGCGGCGGCGTGGCTTGGCCGTTCGGTCGGGCACAGCCGAACTCGTTGTGGTGGTCGAAAACGTCGGTCGTGTTGGGGGACCCGGGAAATAGCTCATTGGTATTCCGATCTTCGCGCGTATTGGTATCTCACCAAGGTCAACGCAAAACATCACGCGAAGTTCCTGAGAAACAGATGAGAACCACTTCCGGGCGATCTGGATCGGTCAGCGTGCGAGGCGAGAACGGATCGAGTTCGTTGTTTCGCCGACGAGGATCCCAAGGGCCGCACCGCCGGCAACGTCGAGGGGTAGATGTGCCCCCGCATAGATGCGGGTGATTCCGACAAGGAGAGCGAAGGCCTGGAGTCCGGCAACGGCGACGGGTGACCGACCACTTCCCATGACGGTGGCGAGCGTGCTCGCAACGGCGGCATGGCCGGAAACGTACCCGAGGCTCCCGTCCGTCCTGGTCGCGAGCCGCAGATTTGTCGTTGGATCGTGGTCGTGTGGACGTCCGCGTCCGATCAGCTTCTTGACACCTTTCGCGGCCAGCCAGGTGACAAAACCCGATGCCCCATATGCCACCGCGGGATCAACGTCCCGTGTTCGCCAGTACGACCATCCGGCGAGTGCGAACGGGGCGGTGAGGCTGCCTGCCTGCATCGGGAGCCAAGCGATCGGGGCGATTTCATCGGGGCCGTTGTTGATTGATTGGTAGATGCGCCGTTCCCACTCGGGGTGGCCGCGGCGGGCCTCGACGGCCGATCCAGCCAACACAGCTGCGGCGACGCCGACACGAAGGGCCGTTCGCGTGTTCACGGTTCATCACCGTTCGATGGGTCGGCGGAGCCCCGACTGATCGGGGGACGGAGGCGGGTGATTCGATCGAGCGGGGGAGTAGAGCGACCTGTCGAGTTCGCGATCTCGGCACGTATCTGCTCAAGGAGGTCGTCGCGTTCCTTGAGGGCACTCTTGGTGGCGCCGCTCAGCGCTGCACGTTGCATTCGGCGGCTTGCCGACGACACCGACTCCGGGCCCAGCACGTCAACGGCGCACTGGACGGCGCGCTCGGAGCCAACCAACAGTGCACTGGACGTCACGAACTCCGCAATGTCGTTTTGCAGCAAGAGATTTGATGCTGCGAGTTCGCTGAATCCGAAATCGATGATCCACGGGTTGGTCTGGTCGTCGAGGAACACGTTGGCGAGCCGGAGATCTCGGTGAGCGATCCCAGAGCTACGGAGGATGGCGACCTGCCGCCACGTCTCGGTGAGGATGCCATCGGTCAGTTCCTCCGGATCGACCGAGTCGAGCGAGCGGCCTTCGATGGCTCGCTGGGCCAGCAGCATGGAGTAGTCCTCATCTCCGATGCGTCCGACCGCGGCGAGCTCAGGAGTGCGAACGCCCGCCGCTGCGGCGCTCTGTGCCAGGAGCGCCTCATGTTCGACCGCTCGGCGAAGGCTCGAGAACGCGGGCTCATCCCCGATGTTCTTGAAACGGAATCGACGATAGAGGCGAAACAGGATGTCGGCGCTCCGCTCGTCGGTGCTGAGCGTCTTGACGAACAGTCGGTCGCCGTTGGTCGTGACGACGAAGTAGGGCGTGGATCCGCGTGCGTCGACGTTGGCGGCGTCGATACGCGCCGGCTCGATGCCTGAGCGTCGAAGTGTTGCGGCGATCTCGACTCCCGACGGTTGACGGTTCGGCGAACCGAGAAGAAACAGCACACCTGATCCGCCGGCGACTCCGAGCGCAAAGGCCAGCACGAGCTCGGCAGGGAGATTGGAACCGAGGAGAAGTCGGGCGACGACGAGCACCGCGAGTGAGGCCCACGCGACTCGCCGCCAGAGCCGCGGCATCCACGGTGCGGCGGCTGTGATGGCAGCGGTGATCGCCGCGACATACGGGTAGTAGGCGGTCTCGGCCACAACCACGGTGCCGCTGTCCGGCTTCGCGATCGAGTCACCGAGGATTGTTGCCAGGATCCAGATCGCCAACGCGGTAGCGACGGCTCCGGCTACGGCCGCAAGAATGACAGTCGCGAGTCGGCGGAACTCGCGAACCCATACGAAGTATGCGACGAGCACGAGCGGGACCGTCAGGGCGATCGCGGTCAGCGTGAGGCCCACGATTTCGGCTACTGCTCCAGCGCCTTCCTCGAGGATCTCGTTGAGATCGACGCCGAGTCCACCGAAGACGTCCGGGAAGATGAGCACGACAACCGCCGTGCCGAGGGCTACCAGCAGCGCGGTCACGAAGTCGAGAGCGTCGGTTGGCGACCGCACGGTTTCGTCCACTTCTGGAACGTTGATTTCCACAGCCTGCATCACGGGAGCCGATTCGATTCGAGGACCCTCGATGCTACCGCCGAGCTACTCCTGAGCCGGCCTGTTCGTCCGATCCTCTCTTGCATCGCTCCACCGGTCGATGAGGAGGGCAAAGGTGATCGCGACCGCGGCACCGACGGCGGCTCCCGCCACGACATCGGTGAACCAGTGGGCTCTCAGGTAGACCCGACTTGCGGCCATCAGGGTTGCCCACCCTGCCGCGGCCGCAAACCAATGCCATCGGTTCTCGGAGATTGTGACGAACACCAGGACGAAGCCTACGGCCACCACAGCTGCCGTCGCCGCGTGCCCGGAAGGGAAGGAGGCGCCGGTAGTTGAGACGAGGGCGTCGGGCGGCCGCGGCCGGTCGTAGAGCGCCTTTGAGATCCAGACGATCGCGTCCGTCGTTGCGATCGCAGCGACCCAGAAAGCGAGCGTCATCAGGCGACGACGTGAGAACAGCAGAACTCCGACCAAGATCTCGAACGGGACCATCACCCACCCGCTCCCGATGATCCTCAGGGCCTTCGCCATGAGCACAGCCGGTTGCCACTCGGTCTCAACGGCGAGATCCCAGAACCACTCGTCGATCGGCTCCACGAGGTCACGCAGGGCGGGGATTGCGATGACTACGAAGACCGCAACGACGACAGCCCACAGACTCAGCGCCCATCGGATCGCCGGCGACCGGTCGCTGAGGAGGTGTTCGTTACCCTGCATCGGGAAACTGTAGACCAACGCCACTGCGCCGTTCGAGGCACAAACACAGGGCCATCGAGGGGATTGTGCGAATTGGGCAGTGTGTCGGGAGAGCCGGATCCCCGGCTTCGGTCACACCAGGCTCGCGGCATCGACCTCCCGCCGGCTCCGATGCCATGAAACGCCACGGCTCGCAAGGCGCTCACGAGATGAGGGTCAACCTCAGATAGCAAGTGGATCCGCCGCTCAGTGCCGGGCTACACCACCGCAGGGATCCAATCTGCTGGGGCTGCCAAAAGACGTTCCTCGCCCCGCGGAGCAGGACCGACTGCCCTCATGGGAAGCACCGACCGACACGACACCAAACGTGTCAGCTGCAGCCGGTGGTGTCTCCGCAGGTCAAGCAGACGTAGCACGAGCCGCTACGAACGGTCATGTGACCGCACGTTGAGCACGCCGGCGCGTCGCCCATCAGATCACCGAGGGATGCCTCGGCTGCGGTCGTTGCAGCGGCCGCAGCGGTCCCTGGACCGTCGGAAACGGCGACCGAGGCGCGGGCCGGCACCGGCTCTGGTTCCGGCATCGTGCTGCTGCTGTCGCCATCCACGAACTTCGCGGCGGCGACCTGCGCGTCGATGTCGTTTTCCATAGCGGCGTCGGTGAGGTCGAGTTGGGTGCCCGCGTCGACCGCGATGCCCTGAGGCGGCTCCGGCAACTCACTGGAGCGATCCGGTGGCACCTGAACGAGTTCGTCGCGGCCGAGGTACTCAACACCGAGGGCACGGAACACGTAGTCGATGATCGAGTTCGACATCTTGATGTTTGGATGACCTTCGACGAATCCCCGCGGCTCGAACGTCTGGAACGTGAACGTGTCGACAAACTCCTCGAGCGGGACACCGTATTGCAGTCCCTTCGATACGGCGATGGCGAAACAGCTGAGCACGCCGCGCAGCGTCGCGCCTTCCTTTGCCAGGTCGATGAAGAGCTCTCCGAGGGTGCCGTCCTCGTACTCGCCAGTGCGGAGGAACACCTTGTGACCTCCGACTCGAGCTTCCTGCGTGAATCCTGTTCTACGAGACGGAAGCAGGAATCGTGGACGGGAGATGTCGTTGTATGCCTCGGTCGGAGACAAGCCCGGTTGGAACATCCCGGCGTGGATCATGACCTCGCGGACGATCGTCTCGGTGATCGCCTCCGGCTCGTCCTCTCCAGCAAGATCATCCGTTGTGGAAGACAGCGGCTGGGATGCCTTCGAGCCATCGCGATAGAGCGCCATCGACTTCAGGCCGAGTTCCCACGAGAGCCGGTACGACTCCTCGATATCCTCGACCGTGACCTCGTTCGGCATGTTGATGGTCTTCGAGATGGCACCCGAAATGAACGGCTGGGCGGCAGCCATCATCTTGATGTGGCCGCTGTAGTCGATGAACCGTTGGCCATAGCGGCCATTGCGGTTCGCCGTATCAAACACCGGAAGGTGCTCGTCGAGAAGGCCGGGAGCTCCCTCGATGGATTGGCGGCCACACACGTAGTCGTTTGCGTCGCGGATCTGCTCGTCGGAGAAGCCGAGCTCGTGGAGCATCGAGAAGCCGAGACCGTTGTACTGCTCGGGGGTGAACCCGAGGTTCTGCATGGTCTCCTCGCCGAGTGTCCATTGGTTGAAGGCGAAGCCGATCTCGAACACGGAGGGCAGCGCTGCCTCGATCCGCTCGATGTCCTGGGCGGTGAATCCCTTGGTCATCAGCGTCGCTGCATTGATGTGCGGCGCGCGCTGGATGCTCATCGTGCCGATGACATAGTCGATGATCTGCTCGATGCGCTCCTCGCTGTAGCCCAGTCGGCGAAGAGCCGGTGCAATCGAACCGTTGGCGATCTTGAAGTAGCCGCCGCCCGCCAGCTTCTTGAACTTGACGAGAGCAAAATCGGGCTCGACCCCGGTGGTGTCGCAGTCCATCAACAGGCCAATCGTTCCGGTTGGTGCGAGGACGGTGGCCTGCGCGTTCCGGTAGCCGTAAAGCTCGCCGAGCTCCACCGCGTTGTCCCAGGCCTCGCGTGCTTCCGCGACCATTTCCGGTGGGCCAAATTCCGGATCGATTCCTGTGACGTAGTGGCTCACGGTGTCGTACTCACCCTGCTCGGCGTTGTAGGCGGCACGTCGGTGGTTCTTCATGACGCGCAACATCGCGTCACGGTTCTCCTCGAACTTCGGGAACGGCCCGAGCACGCTGGCCATTTCGGCCGACGTGGCATACGCATCTCCCGTGAGGATCGCGGTGAGTGAACCGGCGATCGCACGGCCTTCGTCTGAGTCGTACGGGATGCCGATCCGCATCAGGAGGGAGCCAAGGTTGGCGTAGCCGAGGCCGAGTGTGCGGTAGTCGTACGATCCCTGCGCGATGTCCTTCGACGGGAAATGGGCCATCGTCACGGAAATCTCGAGCACAATCGTCCACAGACGGATGGCGTGGCGGTAGGAGTCGAGGTCGAAGACGCCCTTCTTGTCGTCGTAGAACTGGCCGAGATTCAGTGATGCCAGATTGCAGGCCGTGTTGTCGAGGAACATGTACTCGGAACACGGGTTTGATGCCCGAATCTCACCCTCGGCTGGTGCCGTGTGCCACTCATTGATCGTCGTGTGGAATTGCACACCCGGGTCCGCACTTGCCCACGCTGCCTCGGCGACCTGGCGCCAGAGGTCGCGAGCCCTGACGGTTCGCATCGTGCCTCCGTCGGTGCGACTCGTAAGATCCCAATCCATGTCGTCGATGACCGCATCGACGAACTCGTTGGTGAGGCGCACCGAGTTGTTGGAGTTCTGACCGGAGACGGTTGCATAAGCTTCACCGTTGAAGTCGGCCGGATAACCCGCTCCGACCAGCGCTCTTACCTTGTCCTCCTCCTTCGCCTTCCAGGCGATGAAGGTCTCGACGTCGGGATGGTCGATATCAACGATGACCATCTTGGCGGCACGGCGCGTCGTTCCACCGGACTTGATGGCCCCGGCTGCGCGGTCCCCGACCTTGAGAAAGCTCATCAGGCCGGAGGACTTGCCACCCCCGGAGAGCGGTTCGCCTTCGCCCCGGATGTGAGAGAAGTTCGCTCCTGCGCCCGCTCCCATCTTGAACAGACGAGCCTCGCGGACCCAGAGATCCATGATGCCGCCGGGGTTTACGAGGTCGTCGTCGACGCTCATGATGAAACATGCGTGGGGCGCGGGCCGACTGTACGCATCGGGGGACTCGACGTTCTCGCCGGTTGCCGGGTCGACGTACCAGAACCCTTGTGCGACACCTTCGATGCCATAGCGGTGGTTGAGGCCCGTGTTGAACCACTGAGGAGAATTCGGTGCCGCCATCTGATGGAGGAGCATGTAGGCGATCTCGTCTTCGAACGCTTGGGCGTCTTCGCTGGATGCGAAGTATCCGTGCTCCTCGCCCCACCAGCGCCACGTAGACGCCAACCGGTCGATCACTTGGCGGGCTGATCGCTCCGGTCCGAGGACCGGCTCACCGTCTTCGTCGAGGAGAAGGTTGCCGTCGCCGTCCCGCTGCGGGACACCGGCCTTGCGGAGGTACTTCGACACCAGAATGTCGGCAGCAACCTGTGACCAGGCGGCCGGGACTTCGGCGTTCTCCATCTCGAACACGGTCGAGCCGTCGGGGTTGGTGATGCGGGAATCTCTTCGAACCCACTCCACGGTTTCGTATGGATCGACCCCCGCGGTAGTGAACCGCCGTTCGACTTGGAGCCCTTCCGTCATTGTTCCTCCTCAAGGAGCGCCACCACCGGCGCTCGATATCCACAGATCTATACACACCCACTAGATGTTGGGGTAGGGAAGCAGCGTACCCCCTACATCTAGCACGGTTTCACGAGTGTAATTACACACGTGCCATCCGTCAAACACCCCGCGCCAAGGCCCATTTTGCCGTGAGAACGGGTCGTCGCACCCCCAGAAACAGACAGCGGCCCTAGTTCTAGATGGCGGCTCGGCTTACGGCAAGGCAGAACGGGAAGAGCTTTTCGCGGAGCCGCAGAAGTTTTCGCGAGGCTCGGCTTACGTGTCGTCGACGTACTGCTCCGACCGCTCCGTGAGTGTTGCCGCAACGTCCGCAATGTCGCCGGGTGCGGTCTGCGAGGCCTTCCAGTAGCACCATCCGGTTGGGAGGAAGAAAACCTGAAAGAGCGAGAGACCGATAGCCCAATTGAACGGCGGCGGGATCGATCGCTCGATTGCGGAGGCGGCGGAAGCGGTGAGCGCCGCACCGAACGAGCGGCCGACTCCGTTGACGGCGTTGCCGAGGCCGAACACCGTCCCGCGATGCTCCGGTAGGTTGACGTCGGATATGAGCGCGAACCAGTTCGGCGAGTCGGCCGACGTGAGTGCAATCGCCACGATGGCCGACAAGAAAGCCAGTGTGGCCCACGGGTTCGTGGCGACGTTTGCCAGGACCTCACCGAGGAGTGTCAGCGTCCCAGCCCCTTCGGTGACGTCGAGACCACGCAGCGGCACCCAGAAGAAGACGAGAAAGAGTGGGACGGCGCCAAGAATCCCAACGGCGCTGAGGAGTGCCCGGCCACGCGGGGTCCGGCGTTGGAGCCGATCCCCAAGATGCCCAAACAGAATCGAGAACAGCGCGCCGACCGTGAAGATCGCGGCGAACAACCCGCCGACTTTGGTCCCGGTTGCGTCCGTGTAGCCCTCGGCAATAACCTTCTCTTGGTAGAGCAGCGGAATCCAGATGAGCGAGCCGTACGCAACCTGCGCCGTGAGCCCCTGAAGGATGAGCCACAGGTTCGTTCGCCGTTGCAATAGCTCCGGAATCTGGGAACGGTCGATCCGGTAGTCGTACTCACCGCCGGCCGCGTACAACGCAGCGAGTTCGGGTTCGCGAAAGCCCCGCGGAGCCTCATACGTCGTCAGATAGAGGACGGCGAAGACGAAACCGGCGACCGCGATGACAACCAGCGGAATCCGGAAGTTCTCGGCTCCGAGTTGGGAGGCGAGGAGCCCGCCGACGAGTGTGCCGATTCCTTGGGAGATACCCCAGAAGCTCATGGCGAGACCGCGTCGCTTCGGGCCCACGAAGTCGGAGATGACCGAAAACCCGACGGATGCGATTGAGCCGAGGCCAATCGCAACGACGATCTGCCACGCGAGCAGTGTCCAGAAGCTGGTGGCTGTCGCCGACAGAAGCGATCCGCCGGCCCAGATGATCGTCCCCCAGAACAACAGCGGCTTGCGAGTGCTGGAATCGCCCGCATATCCCCAGCCGACCGCGGTCACGGCGGTGACCAGGATCGTCACGCCGGTCATGGCGCCGATGGCGCCGGTGGAAGTATCGAGGGTCTCTGAGACGGAGAGCGCCATGGACGGGATCATCGCGAGAGCCGCGTTGTCGAGCGACGCAAGCACCACGAACACGACGATCGTGTACGCGACGTGGAACGGATTGCCCCACCAGGTGGAGCGGACACGCTGCATGGCTGCCATTGTGCCCGCTCCCCGGTGGTCGGTGTCAGCTGGTGGTCGGATCGTCTCCTGTTGGCCCCGAATCAGTCGCCGGAGGTGGCGGAGGAGCGGGCGTGTCACTCGCCGGTGGGAGGGTTACCGGAGCCGGTGCCGGCGTCGGATCTGCACCCTTTCCGAATGGCGCCCAAGCCGCCATGACCAGCCCGAGCAGGATCCCGACCAGGGGCAGGATCCACATCAAGGCGCTGCTCAGCGGAATCACCCCGTAGAGGAAGAGGCTGACAGCGAGGAAGAGTCCGAAGAAGAACCCGGTGATGCTCCCGAGAATTGGATGGCCCTTCATCACGACACCCCCTTCTTCACGCCTGCGGCAAGCACTCCGGCACCCATGACGACGGTGCCGGCGGCTGCGACAAGGGCCGCTGGGCCGGGATCGCCGTCGAGCTGCACGGAAACGGCGACTTCACAATCGACGTCACCCTGCTGGTGCCATGCGGTCAGCTGAAGTTCGCCGGCTCCCGCCGGTACCCAGCTCGGGACGGAATACGTGTAGCTTCCGCTTGCCTCGACCTCGATCGTCTCGCCTCCCCAACTCACGACCTGCCAGGAGTTGAACGGAGTCTTGAGCAACACGCCACCCTCGAACGGGACCGGGCTGTCGGGCGGCTGGGCACCGGGCTCAAGCATGCCCGCGTAGTTCACGGTCTCTTCCTTCGGTACGAGGAACACTTCGGAGATCGGACGCTCGGCGACGAGTGTCTTGTCCGTGGCCTTGGACGGGAACTCGGCGAATCCCGTGCACTCGCCGCGTGTCACCTCGGCGACTGCCGGGGCTGCGAGGAGCACGACCAGCATCATCCCGAGCATCATCACGGACAGACCGATTGCCGTGTCCCTTCGAAAGCGTCTCGACATGCTTTCCCTCTCGATTGGCGTTGATACGAGGACAACTCTACGGAACGCGGCTGCCACAGGGCGGTAATCTCGATCGACATGACCGTTTCGGACCAAGCGGCGTGGCAACCGGACGCTGACACGATCGAGCGTGCGAATCTGACCGCAGCCATTCGTGAGCTGGGGCTGTCCTCCTACGCGGAGCTTCACGAGTGGTCGATCACTGATCGTGGCGCCTTCTGGGACATGGTGCTGGACCGCCTGGGGATCGTGCTCGCCGAGGTACCGCATCAAATCATCGCCGGCCCGTCCCATGATCCGCAGTGGCTTTCCGGTGCACGGCTCAACATCGTTGACTCGTGTTTCACCGCGCCGGGCGACGAGACCGCCGTCGTGTTCCGAACTGAAGGGATCAACCACGCGATGTCGTACTCGGAGCTGCGGGGCCTCGTCGACAAGTTCGCCAACGGTCTCTCGCTGCGCGGCATCGGAGCGCGGGATAGCGTCGCGATCGCCATGCCGATGACGCTCGAGGCCGTTGTTGCGTATCTGGGAACGGTCGCCGTCGGCGCCAGGGTGGTTTCGATCGCCGACTCATTCGCTCCCCATGAGATTGCCACGCGACTGGGCATGACCGATCCGTCGCTTGCGGTCACCCAGGATCGCTTCACTCGTGCTGGTCGCGAGCACGCGATGTTTGAGAAGGTTGTCGAAGCAGGAGCTCCTCGATGTGTGGTTGTCGATACCGGCGCCGGCTTGCCAATCCGCGACAGTGATGTCGCATGGAACGACTTCCTCATCGACACGGGACCGTTTGATCCGGTTCCGTGCGCTCCGGATGGGCACGTCAACATTCTCTTCTCGTCGGGAACCACAGGTGATCCGAAGGCCATTCCGTGGACCCACCTCACCGCAATCAAGTCGGCGATGGACGGCCACTTTCATCACGACATCCACCGCGACGACGTCGTAGCGTGGCCGACGAACCTGGGGTGGATGCTGGGGCCTTGGCTCATCTTCGCGACGCTGATCAACGACGCCACCATGGCCTTGTACAACGATGCCCCGACAGGCCGCGGATTCATCGACTTCGTGCGGGACGCGGGCGTCACGGTGCTCGGCTTCGTCCCGTCGGTCGTCGCTTCATGGCGCGCAAACCGGGTCCTCGAGGACGCCGATTGGGCCGACGTTCGGGTGATGTCCTCATCAGGGGAGGCGTCCGTGCCGGACGACTACGCCTGGTTGATGGACGTCGCCGGAGGTGTCCCGGTGATCGAGTACTGCGGTGGGACCGAGATCGGCGGCGGGTACATCGCAGGTACCGTACTGCACGATGCCGTCCCGGCGACCTTTACGACGCCGACGCTCGGGCTCGATGTGCGAATCCTCGACGAGGACGGGCACCCGGCAGACAACGGTGAGATGTACATTGTGCCCCCCTCATTTGGCCTCTCGCAGGAACTGCTCGGACGCGACCACGACGAGGTCTACTACGCCGGCGTCCCGGAATCGGACGTCCCGTTGCGACGACACGGCGACCACATGGAGCGACTCCCCAACGGCTACTACCGAGCACTCGGCCGAACCGACGACACCATGAACCTGGGCGGAGTCAAGGTCTCATCCGCCGAACTCGAGCGCGTCGTGGGTGTGATCGACGGGATATGCGAGGTGGCTGCCGTTGGTGTCCGGCCGCCGGGTGGCGGGCCGAGCCGGCTGGTCATCTACGCAGTGCCGAAGCCGGGCGTGGAACCTGATCCTGGGGTTTGGCGGGGGCTGATGCAGCAGGCGATCCGCTCCGAACTGAATCCGCTGTTCAAGATCGATGACGTGATCCTCGTCGACGTCCTTCCCCGAACGGCCTCGGCAAAGATCATGCGGCGCGAGCTGCGGGCGAGGCACGAATGAAGCCGGTCGTCGTCCTGCAGAACGAGGCAGACGCGCCGGCCGCGTATCTGGGAGACGCACTCGATCGGAGAGGCATCGAATGGACCGCAGTTCGTCTCGACGCGGGTGAGGTCCCGCCCGACCCGGAGAGCGTGTCGGGCGTGGCGGCCCTCGGAGGGGCGATGGGTGCGTACGACGAGAGTACGTACCCCTTTCTCGTCGACGAAAAGAGGTTCCTCGCCGCATGTACGAAGATCGGGATTCCGGTGCTCGGGATCTGTCTTGGGTGCCAACTGCTGGCTGACGCACTTGGGGGTCGGGCGTACCTTGCGGACTCGGCGGAGGTGGTCTTCGCCCCGGTTGAACCGACATCCGACGGTATCGGTGACCCGATGGTCGCTGCGCTTGCCGGTCGGCGCGTGATCCGGTTCCATCAGGACACGTTCGATCTCCCACCCGGCGCCACGCTGCTGGCCACCGGCGCTGGATTCAACCACGCCTTCCGACGAGGGACGGCGGTGGGAATCCAGCCGCACCCGGAGGTCACCGCGGCACTCCTGGGGGAGTGGCTCGCGGATGGAGACGCCCGTCAGCTGGCGATCGACAGCGGGACAGACCCCGATCTGTTGGTCGAAGCGTTCGCCGCCGCCGAGGCCGAGGTCATGGAGACGGCGGCGGCCGTTTTCGACGCCTGGATCGATGAGATCGGTTAGATCGCGTACCCAGGGTTCACAACCCCGCATGCGGTGCTGTCAGCCCGCGGAACGGCGGAGTTCGCGTACCCAGGGTTCACAACCTCGCATACGGCGCTGTCAGCCCGCGGAATGCGTGAGGCGGTCGGAAACGAGATCCATTCTGTGGGCCCACGGCGCCACATAGGACGTCTACAACCCTGGGTACGCGGGTTCCTCGTAACCGCCATCCTGAGCTATTTGGGGGGCCGTTCCTACACTGCGGGGGTCGATATCAGGAGGTAGGGGTGCCGGGTCGGGCATACGAAGCGCTGCGTGAGCGTATGGCCGATGTGTCCGGTGTTGTCATGCTCATCGGCGCGGCCGAGACCGGCAAGACGACGCTTGCGAAACTCCTGATCCTTGATGCCCTCGACGCCGGCCTCTCCGTTGCCTATGTCGACGGGGATGTCGCCTCAACGTTCGCCGGCCCACCGGCCTGTGTCGGCCTCAAGTACATCGAGTCGCCGGCAGATCTCAATTCGGACATGCCTCCCGCCGAGATGCGTTTCGTAGGCTCCACGTCGCCTCAGGGTGTCGTCCTTCCACACGTTGTTGCGGTGGCCTCTCTTGTCGAGGCGGCTCGTGCCCGAGCCGAGCTCGTGATCGTGGACACGAGCGGCGTGGTCGGCGGCGTGGTCGGCCAGACCCTCAAGTACCACCTGTGGGAGTTGACCCAGCCAAGCCTCGGTGTCGCCCTTCAGCGGGGTGAGGAGCTCGAACCGATCATCGGCATGCTCCGACGTTTCCTCTCGGCGAAGATCACAACGGCCGAACCCCCGAACGACGCAGCACCCCCGTCGCCGACCGAGCGTCAGGATCGTCAGTCAGCTGCCTTTCGAGAGTCACTCGCCGCGCCGCTGCAGCGCTGGCGGGTCCAGACGACGGTGTTCGCTCCGACCCTTCCCGAGGAGTTCGATCTCGATCGCCTAGACGGGATGCTGGTTGGTGTGCAGGACGATCAGGGCCATTGCCTCGGCCTCGGCGTCGTGGAATCGACCGGGGGTGTGCTGCGCGTTGCGACCCATCTCGGCGAAGACATGCGAGGTCTCAGGTTGGGATCACTTCGCGTTGATCTCGAGACGTTCGCCACACAGCGCGTGCGGCTTCGTCAGCTGATCTTCGGGATCTAGACCGGTCTTGCGGACGGCGAGGAGCTGGCTTGTGCGATCATCGCCGGCGATCACCTGGAGATGGCCCAAGGAACCTTCACAAGCGTTCCCCGCACTTCCCCGAACGAGGGTTGACTGCTCCGGCACCTTGGGCCATCTATAGCCGACCCTACGGTTTCCGCAAACCCGCTTCAAGCCCCCTGATGGGCGACACAGAGGAGGATTCCGCGCTCTGGCAACTCGCTCTTGGGCCCTATTGGTGACAGATGAGTTTCGGCGGGAGACTTCTCCACAAATCCACAGGTATCCACAGGCGCTTGTGCACAACCCCGTATGGACAAGTTTCCGAGCGGCATGTTTCGCGTTCCCGCTAGCGCCGTGTTATTCCGTCGTACAGATCGATGAGCCGGTTCGCTGTGGCGGTCCAGGAGAATCGCGTGGCGTACTCGACGGCTCCCTTCGAGAGGTTGCTCCGGAAATCCAGATGGTCGAGGATCGCGGTCGTCGCTGCTGCGAAGGAGCGGGGGTTGTGGTCGTTGATGAGCAGCCCGGACACCGACGAACCGATCACGTAGGGCAGACCCCCGACCCGGGTTGCAACCACGGGGAGTCCAGAAGCCTGTGCCTCTGCCGCTACGAGACCAAACGATTCGGAACGAGACGGCATCACAAGAAGATCGGCTGCTCGGTAGTAGTGAACGAGCCGATTGTGGGGCTGCGGGGGCACGAAGGTGACGCGATCGGCGACACCGATGGAGCGGGCCCGCTCGCGGAGTCGATCGATCTCACGGTCACCGTCCGATCCGCTCGGGCCCCCGACAATCATGAGTCTGGTCGGGCCCGAACCAACCGCAACCTCGTCCGGGAGGTACAACAGCATGTCGACCGCCACATCGAGGCCCTTGTGGGCCTGGATCCGACCGACGAACAACACGAGGGGTTCGTCGCCGACGCCGATCTGAGTCCGTGCGTCGTCGCGAGCGCCCGGTGTGAAGAGGGTGTGGTCGATTCCCGGTTCGGACACACAGAGTCGTTCGGGACTTGCCCGATAGTGATCGATCAAGTCGTCGAACTCATACGGTGTGGACGCAATAACACAATCGGAGAGAGCGATCACCCCTTCCTCGGCTCGGAGACGTGTTGAACTCGAAGCGCTCTCGTCTTCGCGTCGTGCTGCGTCCTTCACCCTGCCAAGGGTGTGGAACGAGTTCGCAAGGGGCAGGCCGTGTGCCTCCTTGACGAGCACGCCCGCCCATCCGGACAGCCAATAGTGGGAGTGGACGAGGTCGAATGCACGGCCGCGGATCGCAGCGACCACTCCCTCTCCGAACTCGGCCACATGGGGGACGAGGTCCCCGATGGGAAGGGGCTGTGGCGATCCGGCGTCCACATGGACGACGCGATACCGCTCGCGGACCGCCACCGATGGGGGTTGATCGGGATGTGTCCTACGCGTGAACACGACGGCATCGATTCCTCGATCCGCCATCGTGCACGCAAGCTCATGGACGTACACGTTCATTCCGCCCGCATCGCCGACCCCTGGCTGCAGCAGCGGGGACGTGTGCATCGCCAGGTATGCGACGCGTTCGATCATGCGAACGTTCCCTCAATGACCGACAAGGGGCGCTCGACGGCGCCGAGGTGGTACTTGTACCGCTCATCACCCTTCAGGAAGTCGAATCGAGTGAGGCCGTCCAAGATCGACCGCTCGATCATGGCTGCGAGCAGCACCACGCCCGGGGAAGCCTCGGCGAAAGCGGGTTCGTAGGCAGAGTTGTAGAGGTAGTAGCCCTGCTCGTCGGCGAAGCCGAACGCCGCCGCCAAAGGCCGCCCGTCGACAGTCAGGAGATCGATGGTGGCTTCCACCTCCGTGAGGAGAGCAAGGAAGAACGCTTCCGCTCGTGCCGTCATGAACGTGGCTTTGGAACCGGGCGCTGAGCGATGCATCGCCAGGAAGGCAGCAAATGCCGCCGAGTCGGAGCGGCGCTCGTAGGCGGGTTCTCCCGCAAGATCGCCGAATCTCCGTTGTTTCCTGCGCACCTCGTGGCGGTGTTTCTTCGAAAGGGAAGCAAGCCAGGCACCCGGCTCGGTCGGCAGGTCGAGGACCAGCGTTGCTGCATGGGCGCGAACGGCAACCCTCGTCGCTGTCTTATCGAGTGCGGTCAGAAGCTGCGTTCGGTCGTCGATCGGAATGCTGTCGAACGAGAAATCGAAACCGCTGAAGCGCTCGGCGAGGAGCGCAACACTTGGCTCGATCGACGACCCGAGCGGCGCGTGGTAGTCGGTGACGTCCGCCTCACCCTGGAAACGGATCGTCCCGTGATCGATCCAGATCGGCAAGGCACCATCGGCCGAGCGCACGATCAGGGTCTCGGCAGCGGGTTCGGCATACTGCGACTCCCATGCCTGCAAGAACGGTGCATGAGGGAACGGGCCGGTGAACGGCGCCTCGGCGTCGAGCGTTCGGGTGGTTGGGTCCCATGAGGAAGCGATCTCGGCGCCCACCGTTCAGCTCCTGGTGAGTTCGCCGACTGGAACGCCGCCACCGAGGACAGGAGGCTCCACTTCGTCGGCAAGGCCCGACCGCATCGCGTCGGGGAGGAGCCCGAGATCGTCGGCTGCAGCGATGATGGCGGCAACGGCCGCATCACTCCCGCCAGCTTCGGCTTTGGCGGCGATGCCGATCCCATGACGGCCGATCCCGATCTGCCCTTGGGCGCCCACCTTGACCGGCCCGCCCCACCAGCGCGCGAGTTTGCCGTCCGCCCGTTCGTTGTCGGCGACGAGCGAGGGGAATCGCGATATCGCGTCTGTGGCTCGTTCGTAGCGAGGGTTCGAACTGAGCTGAGCGAATGCGGTGGCGAGTCCGCGTACCGATCCCCGCATCGTGGGTGCGCCACACCCATCGACCCCCACAGGTTCAGGTCTGAAGCCGGTCGCCTCCGTGACGACTTCGACGATCTGCTGCTGGAGAGGGTGATCCGGGTCGAGGTATGAATCGATCGGCCAACCTCGAGCGACGCAGGCTGCCAGCATCGCCGCGTGTTTGCCCGAGCAATTGTGGAAGATGCGTTCGACCGAGCGGACTCCCCGACGGATCTGGAGGTCCCGTGCTCCCTGCGACAGAGGCCAGACCGCCGGGCACTGGAGGGCGTGTTCGTCGAGGCCGGCATCACGCAACACCATGCGGATGATGGCGATGTGTGTTGGCCACCCGCCGTGGCTTGCACACGCGACAGCGACATGCTCCGGGGGGAGATCGACACCGGCATCGAGGGCGACCGTGGCTTGGAGCGGCTTGACGGCGGAGCGGTAGTAGAGCGGCCGATCAGCGTCTCCGGATCGATAGAGCTCAGTACCTGTCACATCGGTGGCGAAGACGGTGACGTTGTGGATCGACTCTGTGAGCCCGGTCCGGACGGTCAGGAACCGCAAGGCGGCTACTGCTCGTCGAGCAGGTCGGCCGCGTCGGCGAGTCCTTCGCGATAGCGGATTGTGATCTCCGCGCTGATGCGATCGTGAACGTCGTAGACGGCGCGTCGCTGGGCAGAGACCTCGCGCTCCGCGTCCGTGAGTGCAGTCTGGATCTCCTCGAGGTCGTTGTCTTCGAGACTCGGGAGATGGGCGAGGAAGTCGTCGCCGAGCGCCCGGTCGATCGCCCGGTTCCCTTCGCCACTGAGATCCGGAAGGGTCAGAGGGAGGTCGCGCGGAATCGTGTTGCGGCTTGGTCCGTCGATCCCGTCGGCGAGTATCTGTGGCAGTGCCTCGATCAGGGTCCGTGTTTCTTCACCGGACCGGCGACGCAGCTCGAACGAAAGCAGGTCCATTCGTCCATGGAGCATGCGGCGATAGAACGACAATTCGGTATCGAGATCGTCGAGAACGGCTCTGCGTTCCCTGAGTTCGTCGATCGGCAACAAACCGAGATCCTGTACGTACGCCGGATCGGTTACCAGGTCGATGCGTCTCCTGCGCGGTTCCACGTGTACGGCTCCCCGTGTGTGCTTCGCGTCAGGGACAGTAGTGGCGCACGGTCGGGTACGGATTGATCGCGACGTTGTTGGGTCGGATCTCGAAGTGCAGATGCGGCGACGTATATCGAGCGTTGCCGCTGTTCCCGAGGTAGCCGACGACGGTTCCCGCCGAAACGTATTGGCCTGACGAAATGTTCGACGGGTGGCTCTCGAGGTGTGTGTAGTAGTAGGTGGTGCCGTCACCGGAGTACAGATGCGTGGAGAGACCGCCGAGGCTGTTCGACGAGAGCTTCACTCGCCCGTCGACGACGGCGATCAGCGGCGTGTTACGGCTGTTGAACATGTCAACACCTTTGTGACGGCGGCCGCCGGATCGCGGGAACCCCCACGAGTCGATGAACGAAGCGCCCCCTTGGACCGGGCAGTAGAAACCCGGGGTTGCGGCCGGTGGGAGACCCGCTGCGTTTCCGGGCTTCGAATTGGCGGCGGCGACATCCTGGGCCTTCTTGAGGGCGATGGCAGCCTGCAATTCCCTGCGCTCTTTCGCGAGATTGTCGATCGCCCGCTGCTCGGCAGCGGAGGCACTGTTGTAGGTGTCCTTCGCCTCCTGGGAGAGCGCGTTGGCTCGATCGACCAGCACCGCCGCCCTCGCCTCGAGGATTTCAACCTCGGCCTTGCTGTCGATCAAGTCCAGCTTGAGCCGGTCCATCTCTCTCGAGACCGCCTGGAGACGGTCGAGGTCGGCAATATCGCGATTCGCGGCTCGGTCCATGAGTTGCTGCGAGGTCAGGAGGTCCTGGATCGATCCCGCCTCGAACGCGGCCGACACCAGCCCGCGCCCTCCTGAGGTGTACGCCTCGAGGACGAGCTCCTGGGCGGTCTCCCTGAGTCCCTCTACGTCACCTTCGTAGCTGGAGATCTTGCTCTCGAGCAGACCGATCGTGTAGATGAGGTTGTCGAGTTGACTCGTGACCTGGTCGAGTTCGAGCAGCGCAGCTTCGAGGTCGTCCTGCGCCGCCTGCCATTTCGTGTAGGCGGCGGAGGTTGCGTCCTGGGCGCGCTCCACCTGATCCTCTGCCCGGTTGACGTCCCCTTCTGTTTGAGCGGACGCGCCGATCGGTACGAGTGCCAAAAGCACGACGATGAGGAGGAAGATCAAGGCGCGATGAACACGCTGCGTTGACATAGAGATATCAGGGTAGTGCTTGATTCGGGGAACGAACAGTCCCTCGATCACCCCAGCGCAACGAGCGCGAGCCAGAAGAGTGGAGCAGCAAGCCACAAACCGTCGAGCGGACTGAGCTGTCCTGGCAGCCGAACGGTGTGCACGATCGATCCGGTGCGCACCATCGAGCCGAGGACACGCCCGGCGATCAGTCCAGACGCCACAGCAACGGCAGCCACGAGACTGGTTGCCAAGTCGATGTCGTCGGTCAGGACTCCTGCGAGGAGGCCGGCGATCAGAGCTCCGACGAGTATTCCGACGTTCGGATCGATCGTCTGCCCGCCGTACGCGCCGGTCACGAGGGCCGCGATGATTGCCAACCCCACGATGAAGAGGAACGACAGAGCGATCGCGGTTGACATCATGCGAAGCATCACGAGTGCCCCGGCCCCTGCAGCAGCGATCATCGCGACCGATGCCGTCATTCCAATCGATTCAACGCTTCTCCACCGCGACGCGAAGATCGGCCAGAAGACCGCAATCGCGATCGCTGCGGCGAAACCGCCGGCGAACCCTTCGTATCCCCACGCGTACGTTGCGGCTGCCGCGATCGGAGGGGCAAACAGCGTTGCGTAGAGGTTGATGGAACCGGTTCGCGTCGCGTCGGTGTCGGACAGATCCCAGAGCCACGCCAGTGCGGCACCGACGGTGATCACGACGAACCATTCGAGGGGTACCCACGCCGATACGAGCAGCGCGGCGAGGACGATGACGGACAGGATGCTCTCCGCGGGATCGACGGTCAACGAACGCTGGGTGCGGGGCGCTGCATAGGTGCCGCCGGACACCGGCGGAATGATCGCCATCTCGTCGTCGGCGCCCACCATGGCGTCCCGAGCGACCGGGTTTCCATTGACCCACACGCCTGCGGATCTCAACCCGTTGGCGAACGCAGGGCCGTACGTTTCGGAGGCGCGGTCGAGAATCTCCTCAACCGTGCCGTCATCGACGACGATCTCGTCGGTTCCGGCGATCTCTCTGAATCGTGCGAACAAGCGAAGTGTTGGCATCGGCGGACAGGCTAGTCGTGTGTGGGGAACGGCCGAGGACCCCCCGGGCCCGATTGGGTCACGTCGCCTCGTTGAGCGTGCCGAGTGCTGCGGTGGTGTGTGCGGCGTCGAGGGTCGCCAGTGACACAAGCGGACTCCGATCCGCGCCGATCGATCCGGGAGCGCGAATTCCCACGCCGTTCCTCGTGAGACCTTCGAACTCGATCCTGTAGGTCTGCGGGCTGTCGTCGACCAGGAGACATGCCGCCTCGGACCGGTCGGAATGGGCATGGAGCGTTGCTGCGATGAGATTCAATGCGCCGTACCGGAGCTCGTCTTTGGTGCGATCGGTCTGGGTGACGAACGGAAGCTGATTGACAATGACCGTGAACGGCACGCTGGTATGGACACACGACCGAATCATTGAGGAGAGGGCGTCGGGATCAACTGGTGCCGAACGGAGATCGATCCACGCACCGACGGGCCGCAGAGCCTCCGTGCCGGCCGCTGCGATCGCGTCCATCGCCTGGTCGTCCGCTGCGTCGATCGGCACCGCCACCATTGAGAGGACACCGTGATGAATGCCGTTCCCCGCGACAACGGCGTCGAAGACTCCATCGACCGGGTCCGAGCTTGGGTGGGGGAGCACGACACCTTCGATCCGGGCTGCGGGGTCCAGCAGCGTGTGGACTGCCGACGCAATCGAAGCACCTACGGCGATGTCACCATCGAACACCGCAACGATCGGGATCGACGGCGCACCCGACCTCAGGGTCCTCACGAGGACACTCGCGAGTTCCTCAAGGAGAGAAGCCGGTACCACAAGCCGGCCGACCATCCAGCCGTTCTCCGTGGCTGTAAGCCGCAGATATGCGTCGACCGCCTGCTCCACGGTTGGCGGTGACGGGCGAAGCAACGCGGCGTCGTCGATCAGGCCGGCGAGGAGGGAGCGACGCGCGTCGGGAATCAACAACGCCATTCGAATGGGCCCCCGCTCGGGTCGATGTCGGTTGTCCGCAATACCATGGCCGTTCATCGTACGCGGATTCTCGTTGTTCTACGTCGGCGCGATTCCGGCCATAATCGGCCCTGCATGGTTCGACCCTGTGGGGAGGTTCTGATGAAGGGCGTGTTCCATACAAACCGAGATGGCAACGACGACCGAGGTGTTGGGCTTGTCGAGGTCGGACCGCGCGACGGTCTCCAGAACGAAGAGGCTGTGCTCGACACCGAGACCAGGGTGGAGCTGATCAAACGCCTCGTCGATGCGGGATCGCGTCGGGTTGAGGTCGCCTCATTCGTCCATCCCGAGAGGGTTCCTCAGATGGCCGATGCCGAGGTTGTGGTCGCCGAACTTGGTCCAAGGCCTGCTGCAGTCTCGTACATCGGCCTTGTTCTGAATCGGCACGGTCTCGATCGAGCACTGGCGACAGCGGTGAGTGAAGTCAACTTTGTCGTCGGAGCGTCGGATGGCTTCAATCGAGCCAACGCCGGTGTGTCTCCCGACACGACCATGAGCGAGATCGAGGCGATGGTTCCCGACGTCGATGGCCGCACTTCGACAGTCACGGTCTCTGTCGCCTTCGGCTGCCCGTACGACGGGCCGGTGCCCGTCGACGATGTAGTTCAACTCGCCGGTCGGGCAGCGGACGCCGGCGCCCATGAGATCGCCCTCGGTGACACCATCGGTGTTGCCGTCCCGGCACAAGTTGAGGTGATGATCTCTGCGATCCGTTCCGTCACCGACGTCCCGTTGCGGTGCCACTTCCACGACACCCGCAACACGGCGGTTGCGAACGTGGTGGCCGCTTATGCAGAAGGAGTCCGAACGTTTGACGCGTCCGTCGGCGGAAGCGGCGGGTGCCCGTTCGCGCCGAACGCGACGGGCAACGTCGCCACCGAGGATTTGCTGTACCTCTTTCAGCGGATGGATGTCGAGACCGGGATGGATCCGATGAAGACGATCGACACCACCCGATGGCTGGAGCAGAGACTGGACCGCACGCTCCCCGCAGCCGTCACCCGGGCGGGCTGGTGGCCGGAATAGACAGGAGACCCGAGACTCGAAGCGAACAACCTCTTCCCCTCCACCGCCGAAGGAGGGGGCGGGAGGGGGCGGTCTGGGAGCGTGAATCGCGCAGATGAGGTCGCCGCGGACCGCGACTCCCAGCGTAGTCAGCCCCCTCCGCTGCGCTCCGGCCTGAGCGGCCGGATGCTCGCGCCTCCCCCACTGCGCCTCAATCCACGGACTTGAGCGCACGCACACCGGCGGAAGCGTTGCTACGACTGGTTCGTCGCCGGTTTGGTGTGTCACTCAGGCGGTGACCC